>ERZ1048872.212-NODE-212-length-71017-cov-15.047744_pt1 | contig 71017 bp, 58 predicted proteins | sample MGYA00383100_ERZ1048872 | MGnify/ENA primary metagenome ERZ1048872 (study PRJEB29581, sample SAMEA5548370) | metagenome | biome: marine; feature: coastal; material: water | depth 50 m | study: Short-term variability in the microbial, nano- and picoplankton...
ATGTTTGAACAAGGTGTTTCATTTGCAGGTGTGGGTGGTGCTTTAGCCGCTGTTGATATTGCTGGCGCCGGTGCAAGTGCAAGTGCAGCCCCTACAATTGCCAATGTTATCACCGGTAGTATTGTATTAGGTCCAGTCGTCACAGGCAACGGACTTACTGTGGAAGCATTTCAAGCCGATGGCACAACCCCAGTTCCTGGTACTGCCTCTACAACAGTAAATACTGATGGCAGTTTTACGGTTGATTTAGGCTCTTACACAAGTGTTGTTATTTTAAAAGTTATTGATACTAATGCTGCTGCAGACTATGTTGACGAAGCAACAGGCGCACAAGTTGACTTAGACACCACACTACTGGCCGCAGTCGATGCCTCATCGGGCGGCGCAATTACAGTAGCCGTTACTCCAGTTACAACCTTGGCTGCACAACAAGCAGGCATTACTGAAAGTGGTGGCGTACCTTCAGGTACTACCCTTGATGCTAGTACAGTTAATACAGCCAATAAAGGTGTAGCAACAGCGTTTGGATTAACAGATATTATTAACGATATCCCACAAGCTGTCATTGCTCAAGATGGAACAAGCGATTCTAGTGCTGATGCGTATGGTAAAGTATTGGCAGCTCTATCTGGTATGGATAAAGCAACAGGCGGTGTCGGTGAAACTATTAACACACTTAAAGATTCTTTAACTGGAACTGGCGAAAATTTAGCGTTAGACACATCAGCAAAAACAGCAATCCTAGATGGCGCGCAACAAGCAGAAATTGATAACGACAACATAAACACCCTAACAACAGATAGCGCAATCACAACAGTTACAACAGGTGCTAGTGCAACCACAGCAATCAAACTCGGCTTCCAAGACACAGGTAGTAGTAGTAGCGAGGGTATCACCAAAGCCTATGATTTAGATGGTGCTGGTAGTGGCACTGCAATGGGTATTAAGATTAATGTCTCTGGCGTTACAGCGAATGATTGGGTGTATTCAGTTGATAGTGGTACAACCTGGGCATTAGGCGGAAGTAACACAAGTTTTGATTTGCCGGCACAAGTAGCTGCTTACAATAAGTCGAATATTATGGTTCGTACAGGAACCAGTACCACAACAGGTACGACAGGTGCAGAAGTTGCGTTAGCTAGCAGTGACACTGTCACCGTTGACGAAACAGCCCCAACGATGACACTTTCAGGAAGCGGTGCTGCTGGTTATCTCGCGGTTACAATAGGCCAAGTTGACGGCTGGGAATATTCATTAGACAACGGCGTTACTTGGGCAACAGGAGTTAACGATAAAATTTACCTAGAAGCAGGTCAATCTTGGGGTGCGGGCGTTATACAAATTAAAGGAAAAGACGCTGCTGGTAACGAAAGCAGTGTTGTAAGTAATACATCAACCGTCACCACCTCTGACATTACACTCTCTCTTGTAAGTGATACAGGTTCATCAAGTGCCGATGGCAAAACTAATGACGCAACTGTTAATGTGAGTGTGAGTGGTTCAGGTGCGTGGGAATACAGAACCACTAATAGTGGTGCTTGGCTTAGTGGTACAGGCACGTCTTTTGAACTGCCTTCTGGTTCCACAGCAGTAAATGGTGTAGAAGTTAAAGTTGCTGGTGCTGCTGATGGTACAGCAGTTAACTTAGGAAGTTTTATTTCTGCCGGCAATGTAGAGGTTTCAACTTCTGCACCAAGTGCGCTCACCATATCGCTTGATAGCGATACAGGTTCAGCTAATAATGACTTTATTACCAACAGCAAACAAGTTAATATCAGTGGTGTAACTGGTTCTAACACATGGGAATACTCAACCGATGGCGGTATTAACTGGAAGACAGGTACAGGAACTTCTTTTAATCTATTAGACAATCGTTCTTATGTTGCTAATCAGATTCAAGTAAGACAAACCGATGTATTTGGCAATACAAATACCAACGATAAAGACAACCCTAATGCTGCAACAGACATTGCAAAAATTACCAGTGAGGTTAAAATTGATACGGTTGCCCCAACAATAACCGCATTTAGTGCTACAACAGCTGATGGTACTTATGGTGTAGGCTCAAATATTGCAATCACTGCAACAACCAGTGAGAAAGTAGTTAGTGGCAGTACAATCACTGTGACATTAGATACAGGCGATACTGTTGTCTTAACAGCATCTGCAGACGGCACAACATTAACAGGTACCTATACAATTGGCAGCAGTGATACAAGTAGTGATTTAACCGTTTCTAGTTTTACAATTGGTTCAACCACAAAGGACCTTGCAGGTAGCGCAATGACAGATACCACTGTTCCATCTGGAAAAAATATTTCAGATACAAGTGCAATTGTTGTTGATGGTGATTCATCTCAGATTCAGTCTCTGACTATTGATGCGGATAATCAACAAGCAGGTGATGGTCTGCGTGTAGGTGATACTGAGATTGACTTAAGCAGTTCTGAGACTATTGAATTTGACTTTGCTTCACAAAGCTGGCAGGCTGTGGTTGACAGTGCGACAGGTAGTGTTGTGTTTTCAACACAAAGTGGCCAAGCTGTTAGTGATGCAGAGATAGAGAGTTTATTAGAATCATTGAAGTTTTATACTAACTCTCCTAGTACTACAGAACGCAATGTAGAGATATATGTAACGGATGCTGATGGAAATAGTTCAAATTCAGCAACCGTTGGTTTAACAGTGAGTAGTGCTTCTACAGAAGTAGGTGGATTTAGTGCAAGTTCAGATACGATTTCTTTAGCTGGTTTAGGTTTTTCTGAAGCAGATGGTTTAGCGGGGACGGATGTATTGTCTTTTACAGTTGCAGGTGATGTGACACTGGATGAAACAAACTCACAACAAGATGTGATGAATATAGAACGTCTTGATTTTGATAATGCTCTGGAGAATAATATCAGCTTGAGTGACTTATTTGCTACTGATTCAAATAGTGTTGATGGTATGAAAATCGACTTAGATAGTCTTGATACTCTATCTTTAAGTGCGTCAACAGGTAACTGGACTGCAAGCGAAAGTGATAATATTGTCGGATATAACGCATATAAATATACAAATGGTGTAGATAATAATAATGATTACACAGTTTATGTCACAGCAGGACATGAGGTATTAGGTGTTTAGTCCCTCACAATAATATGATAAAATACAACAACTTATCAAAAGGAGACTTATGCATTTTACAATCCGCCTTGGACGCTACCTTTTCTAAGGCGCAACGAGATATTGATAGAAATTCAATAACGGTTTAATTTACAACGTATGTAACTTAACTCTTAATAGGTAGAAAAGTAAAAAATGATTTAAACAACTCTATTTTTGATTAAGTCGTCCACCACTTCCGGCTCTGCCAATGTCGATGTATCACCCAGATTGTCATAATCATCTTCAGCAATCTTACGCAAAATACGACGCATAATCTTACCACTACGCGTTTTTGGTAGGCCTGATGCAAATTGCAGTTTATCAACATTGGCAATAGGTCCGATTTCACTGCGTACTAACTTAACCAACTCGGCTTTGAGTTCATCACTTGGCGTAACACCACTGACAATGGAAACATAGGCGTAAATGCCTTGTCCTTTAATATCATGCGGATAACCAACCACTGCGGCTTCAGATACATCCTTATGTAGCACTAAGGCAGACTCAATTTCGGCAGTACCAAGACGGTGGCCTGAAATATTTAACACATCGTCAACACGTCCAGTAATCCAGTAGTAGCCATCTGCATCTCGCTTAACGCCATCACCAGCAAAATATTTGCCCGGGAAAGTGGAAAAGTAAGCTTCCATAAAACGCTCATGATTGTTATAAAGTGTACGCATCTGCCCTGGCCATGAGCGAGACATCACCAAAATACCTTCTGCTTCACCTTCCAACACTTCACCTTTTTCATTCACAACTTGTGGCTCAATACCAAAGAATGGTTTACTGGCTGAACCCGGTTTAAGTGCAGTGGCAAAAGGTAGCGGTGTAATCATGTGTCCGCCTGTTTCTGTTTGCCACCAAGTATCAACCACTGGGCACAAACCGTTACCAATCTTGTGATAATACCACTCCCACGCCTCAGGGTTAATCGGCTCACCTACTGTACCTAAAATACGCAAGCTTGAACGCTCAGTCTTGTCAACAAAGGCATCTCCCGCACCCATCAGTGCGCGAATAGCGGTTGGTGCTGTGTAAAACGTGTTGACCTGGTGTTTGTCAACCACCTGCCAAAAACGCGATGCATCTGGATAACTTGGAATACCTTCAAACATTAAAGTGGTCGCACCATTAGCAAGTGGCCCATAAACAATATACGAGTGCCCTGTTACCCAGCCAACATCCGCTGTACACCAATAAATATCGCCCTCTTGATAATCAAAGACATATTTGTGTGTCATTGCCGCAAAGAGCAAGTAACCCCCTGTGGTGTGCAACACACCCTTAGGCTTACCTGTTGAACCAGAAGTATAAAGAATGAAAAGCGGGGTTTCTGCATCAAAAGATTCACATGGACATTCGCTAGAGGCGTCTGCCACCAACTGGTGATACCAAACATCTCTATCGCCCCACGTAACCTCGCCTTTGGTATTTTCAACAACAATGATGCTATCCACGCAATCGCACGATGCAACAGCAGTATCTACATTGTTTTTAAGTGGCGTTGCTCTGCCACCACGCATGCCTTCATCAGCAGTGATAACCACTTTACATTCAGAATCTAAAATTCTGTCTTTGAGTGCTTCGGGTGAAAATCCACCAAATACAACACTGTGAATTGCACCAATTCTTGCGCATGCCAACATGGCATAACTTGCCTCTAAAATCATCGGCATATAAATACAAACTCTGTCGCCTTTTTCAACACCAAGTTTTTTAAGTCCATTAGCCAATTTTGCCACTTCATCGTGTAACTCTTGATAGCTAACTTTTTGACTTACTTCAGGATCATCGCCTTCCCAAATGATGGCTGTTTGATTGGCACGCTGTGGCAAATGCCTATCGATACAATTGTAAGCCACATTCAGTTCACCACCTTTAAACCACTCAATTAAACCCTTGTTATAATCCACATTAGAGGTGGTATCCCAGCCTTTATCCCAATCTAAAAATTCCTTTGCTTGTTTGTCCCAAAAAGCATCAGAATTCTCAATAGAATCTTGATACATTGTGGCATAAGCTTTTTCATCGATAAGTGGCGTTCTGTTGGATTTTGCAATTGGATACATGGTGACCTCAAGTTTAAATAAACACCTTTAGATAATACCTAAAACTGTTTTTCTGTGAAGAATTTTTAAGAGATTTTTTCACATGCTGGATAATTAATAAAACCGTTGGTGAAAAATACTGCTTTATAAATGGTGTTAGATTAATTGCTGCAATTTAATGGTTTCTTTTTTACCCATATAATCCAATTGCGCCAAAAACAACTCAGCAGTTGAAATGGCATCTTGCATAGCATTATGTGCCTTATAACGTGGCAGGTTATATTTGTTCCGCAGATTAAACAGCCTTAAACTATCGGGCTTTATGATTTGCTCGGTTTTTTGCATCTTTGCCAGTTCAATTTTGAGTGTGTCTAACATAACAACAGGAAAAACATCGATTTGAAACAACTTATAGCACACTTGATTAAGAAAGCCTCTTTCAATTTTGTCAAAATGTACAATAACAACTCTATTACGCATCTGAGACAATAAGATATCTATTGCGCTAGGCAAAGCCAAACCATACTTTAATTGTTCATCTGTTAAGTGATGAATGGCAACATTTTGCTCTACCAAGTCTTGTTTTGGATTGATTAAAATATGTGTGGATGCGCTTGGCAGTATGTGAAAATCTTTTATTACCGTCCAACCCATACTAATTATCTTTTCTTTGGTGGCGTCCAAACCTGTTGTCTCAAAATCTAACACCAAAAACTCCAACTCTTTAACCAAGCTGCCGCTTTTAATTAAAGGTTGAGACAAATAATCGTTGAGTGGCTTTGACGCATAGGCATTTTGCAAGCCTTTTTTTCTATAACGCTGAGCAAGAAAACGGTTGAAAAATTTCATTTTTTATAAGATAGAGGTTTGGTATCGTGAGCCCATTGCCGATTGCGCATCAGCAACAATACCAAACGCATCTTTTAAGTGCTTTTTATCTAAAGAGGATATTTCTTGCGTTAAGACAAAGTTATCAGCAGACTGATTTGATTTGATTTGCCGTCTTTGGTGTTTGATTCGCACTGAATTAATAAACTTATAAGCCTCAATTAAATCATTCGCCCCAGAACGGCTGATGCCGCCCACATCAGACAATTCTCTCAACCTATCCTGTGTGTTAACCGACCGAATACCGTGTGATAAAGCATAAACACGAGCCACATCCACAATAGGCACAACCCCTTTTCTTTTTAAATCTAAAGATTTTTTGTTGACCCCATTTTTATCCAGCATAAAATTTCTAAAAAATCCCAAGGGTGGCGTGTAATGAAGCGCATTGGCTGCCATATGCGATTGAAAAATAGTATTGTGTGCCGTCATCTCAAATACGTCTGTTAGTAAATTATCCAACAATTGAGTGTCACCATAAATACACTTTAAATCAAAGAATATGCTGGCATACATGAGTGCTTTTGGCTCTGGCGAAGTAATCCACTTTTTAAAATAAGACTTCCATACAGAAAAAGGTTGTCGCCATTTATCGTTGGTCGCCATCACATCACCTGGACAATACACATAGCCACAGGCATTCAGTCCATCACTCACGTACTGCGCCAATTTAGCAAAATATTCACCATGTAACGCTTCTTGATAATCGTCCGATAAAATTAACAGGTTATCTTGGTCGGAATGCGCAATTTGCTCCGACCTGGCTAGCGAACCCGCTACAACCCAAGCATAGGGTATCGGTGGCTCCCCTAACAACTCTTCGGCTTGTTTGAGTAATTGTTGATTGATAGAGCGACCTACCGAACTCACAGAATAAGTAATATCGTGTTCATCCATATTTGACTCATAACTGTGTTGCAACAACAAAGGCACTTGACTGGATATCTTTTCTAACTCCTCCGTGGTATTTGATACCAGAATTTCATTAATAAGAAAAACCACATTATGACTTTGTTTGCGTAATAAATCTGCAGCTGTAATCACGCCGACCACTTGTTTATTTTTAACAATTGGCAAGTGCCTAATACGTGCGTTAGCCATTAAAAGCATCGCCTCAACACCGCTTTTATAATGCGCGATCGAGATTGGATCAGGACTCATAATTTCATCAATAGATTTGTTGACGTCAATACCTGTTGCAACCACCTTAGTGCAAAAAGCACGATCAGTCACAATGCCGCACAATCTGTCTTTATCTGTCACAATCGCAGAAGTAACATTATTTTGGCTCATTAACTCAGCAACTTGCTTAATACTAGACTGTTTGTCCACCAAGTAAGCATCATTAGCTCTAGACATTGACAGCACCGAATTAGACAACAAACTGTTTTGTTTGATGATATTTTGAGATTTAAGACTTGCCCTTAAATTTGCCTCTAAAAAGAAATTTTCAATGGTGGCGTTATTAGCAAATAATTCATAAAAATATTTTTTATCAATGCGATAATACAGCGTATCTTCTTGGCAAGAATGCGTGTAAAGCAATAATCCAGGACTACAACCAAACCATTGATGTTCGTCAAGAATAGAGAATAACATTTCATTCTCATCTTCTATTAACACTGCACCCTTGCGTATTAAATACAAAAAATCAGGCTTAATGGTCAGTACATGCCCCTTTCTACGATAAGCAACCTGTGTTTTTGTAATTAAAGATTCAAGTTGCTCGGGTGTTGCACTATCTAAAGGTAGCGTTGATTTAAAAAAATCAATAATTTCTAAGTCTTCAATTTCCATTTTTCAGTAAATCTTCTTTATAAATAAAAATCGCAGGAATTTCTGCATAAAAAACACTCTCATTAACAGAAATTGCAAATTGTAAATAATCCGATTTTGAGACATTTATTTTTAATGATTTCCAAGCAGTTTGATTAGCGTCAGTTGCCAGCATTGAAACTGGCTCAGAAGTTTTATTTCTCTTTTCAACCAGTGCAAACTTAACCCCTTTAAGAGGCGTTGAAGAGTCAAGCAAAAGTTGATTTAAACCATAAGTTTTAGTCTGCGAGGTAATGGCAATCTCTAGATCTCCATTAATCAAATCACACATCCCGCTTTCCCAGCGACAATTGGGTTTAACCAGCATTTTATAATCCTGCCCTTGCTTGGCTTTATGTGGTGTCTCAGCTACATAATAATCCACCGCAAAATAACTAATAATTGCCAAGATTGGCGCAACAATGAACGAAGTAATAACGTGTTTATTTTTAAAAAACATAATAATAAAAAATCCTTTAATATTCTATTCTAACAGAAACTGTTGTATGCGCTAAATAATCACGCAACAACCTCCAAAAAAAACGCCCGACAATGTCGGGCGTTTTTATAATACTTTAAAAAGTATTAGTTTGAAGCTGGAACGCGGATATTCTCCACCATCTCCTCAACTTCAGCAGGCACCTTAGCTGTACGACCCATTACAAAAAATGCAACCGCAAAGTTAACACAGGCACCAATAGCACCAAATGCATTTGGCTCAATGCCTAGGAACCAGTTAGGATCCATGTCACCTAAGAATGAAGTTGACTTCACAAACATGATGCCTTTGTGTTGGAATACATAAAGTAATGTAACACCAATACCGGCAAGCATACCTGCAATTGCGCCTTCTTTATTCATATGCTTAGAGAAGATACCCATCATCAATGCTGGGAAAATACTCGACGCTGCCAAACCAAAGGCCAGTGCCACCGTACCTGCGGCAAAGTCTGGTGGGTTAAAGCCGTAATAACCCGCAATCAGCACCGCACCTAACATTGAAAGTCTGGAGTAATTAAGCTCCTCTTTCTCTGAAATATTTGGTTTCCACACACCTTTTAATAAGTCATGTGAAATGGATGATGCAATCGCGAGCAACAATCCTGCCGCTGTTGAAAGTGCTGCAGCCAAACCACCCGCAGCTACAATTGCAATCACCCAATTTGGTAAACCAGCAATCTCAGGGTTTGCCAATACCATGATATCTCTATCAACTTTAACCATTTCATTGGTTTTCTTATCACCTGTGTATGAAATCAAACCATCGTTGTTTTTATCTTCAAACTTCAACAAACCCGTTGTTTCCCAGTTCTTAAACCAAGATGGGCGCTCTGCATAGGCCAAGTTTTGCGCCTGTGTTGGCTGGTCAATGGTTTGCATCAGATTAAGTCTTGCCATTGCAGCAACCGCAGGAGCCGTTGTATACAAAATTGCAATAAAGACTAATGCCCAACCTGCAGACTCACGTGCAGCTTTTACTGAAGACACAGTAAAGAATCTCATGATTACATGGGGAAGTCCCGCAGTACCAATCATCAAAGACAAAGTATAAACAAACATGTTTGTTCCACTTAATCTGGCTTGTGTGGTGTACTCAGCAAATCCGAGTTGAGTAACAACTTGATCGAGTTTATCTAAAAGATAAGTACCATCAGCCATTGCACTACCTAAACCTAATTGTGGGATTGGGTTCCCTGTTAAATGTAGAGAAATAAAGACAGCTGGAATCGTATATGCAAAAATCATAATCACATACTGTGCGATTTGCGTATAAGTGATACCCTTCATACCACCCATAATAGCGTAGAACGCTACAATCAACATACCGGTAACCAAACCTGTTTCATAATCTACTTCTAAGAATCTAGAAAATGCAACACCGATACCTTTCATTTGACCAATGACATAAGTTACCGATGCAATGATTAAACAAATAACCGCAACAACACGTGCGGCTTTTGAGTAATAACGATCAGAAATAAACTCAGGTACTGTAAATGAACCATGCTTTCTCAAATAAGGCGCAAGTAGCATCGCTAACAATACATAACCACCAGTCCAACCCATTAAGAATACCGAACCACCATATCCATAAAAGGCAATTAAACCCGCCATTGAAATAAATGACGCTGCACTCATCCAGTCAGCTGCTGTCGCCATACCATTGGCAACTGGGTTAATACCACCACCCGCAATATAAAACTCACGTGTTGAGCCAGCCCTTGCCCAAAAGGCAATACCAATGTAGAGCGCAAATGTTGCGCCTACAAATAAAAACGTTAATGTTTGTAAATCCATAATTCCTCCCCTTTATTTCTCGTGTACGTTAAATTGCTCGTCAATTTTTCCCATACTTTTCGCATAGTAAAAAATCAGTACAACAAACGTATAAATTGAACCTTGTTGTGCAAACCAAAATCCAAGTTTATAACCGCCAATCTGAACAGTATTAAGCACATCTACGAGCACAATACCAAACAGATAAGAGACCACAAACCAAACAGACAAGCACTTTATAATAAGTGCAATATTGGCCTTCCAATAATCGTTGTTACTAGACATCTTTTCCCCCTTTTTTTAAAATTATCAGTTCAGCATGATACACACAATTTAATTGTTGTTTCAACTATCATGAAACCCTGATATAGGGGGCTAGAAACCCTTTTTTGTTAAGGGTTTGAGAGAAAAAATGACGCGACGCGTCATTTCATAATATGAATAAAAGTGTAAAAAGTTAGTTTGGTGTTACTTCGCTCATTTCATCAGCTGACTTGTCAATAGTAGTGCTTGATAGTTCTGCTTCAACTTCTGCCATCTTGGCATCGTCTGCTACTTTTTCTTTTGCTGATAATTCTTCTTCCATTGCGTACGTCTCAGTCAAAATCGATGCGTCAATCAAACCCGCCTCAATTTCTCTAAGTGCAACAACACTTGCTTTATCTTTACCAACATCTAAGGTTGATCTATGACCACCAGAATTTAACTGGTGTGCACGCTTAGCTGCGACTAACACCAATTCAAAACGATTTTCAACAAAATCCAAACACTCTTCAACAGTTACTCTTGCCATACTACAACTCATTAAATTACGATAAAATAGGCAATTTTACACGAAAACAAACTTAAGGGATATTGATGAGTCGACTAATTGTTTTAGATACTGAAACAACCGGTATTGAGCCCTCTGAAGGTCATCGCATTATTGAAATCGGTTGCACTGAGATTGTTGATAGAGAAATCATTGCAAGCAATGAATATCACCAATACATTCAACCCGATCGATTGGTGGGTGATTCTGAGAAAATTCACGGCATTAAAGACAGCTTCTTGAAAGGCAAGCCAAAATTTGAAGAAATCGCTGAAGAATTTTTAGACTATATTGAAGGCGCCACCTTAGTTATTCACAACGCACCCTTTGACCTTGGTTTTTTAAATCATGAGTTGGCACTTATGAATGCTAATCAAACCATTGAAGAGAATTGCACAATCATCGATTCTTTAGAAATCTCCAAAAAACAACGCCCAGGCACACAACACAATCTTGATGCGCTTTGTCGACGCTTTGAAATTGACGCCAGTGCGCGTACTGTTCACGGCGCTTTACTTGATGCGCAAATCTTAGCACAAGTCTATTTAGCAATGACGGGCGGGCAATCCAATTTATTCAATGAAAGTCAAACTAACAAACAAAATAACGGTGCTGCAATCTCAAAAATTGACTCTAATCGCGCTAAAATCAAAGTGGTTCTAGCTAATAAGAAAGAGCTTGAAGCACATAATACATATTTTGAACATTCTTGATAGTGAATTAGCATTGACTACAACTATTAACAAAGTATAATTGTCGTTTTTTCGGAGTGTAGCGCAGCTTGGTAGCGTATCTGGTTTGGGACCAGGTGGTCGAAGGTTCAAATCCTTTCACTCCGACCATATTTTGCGCCCTTAGCTCAGCTGGATAGAGCAACGGCCTTCTAAGCCGTAGGTCAAACGTTCGAATCGTTTAGGGCGCGCCATACACAGTTTATGGCGGGAATAGCTCAGTTGGTAGAGCCCCGGATTGTGATTCCGGTTGTCGCGGGTTCGAACCCCGTTTCTCGCCCCATCTTTACAAATATTATCTTCTATCATCAATCCGGTGCTCTACCCTGAGGGGTGTTGTGCCTTGATTGTGATTCCGGTTGCACCCAAGGGCAGGCTTCGCACTCGCGGGTTCGAACCTTGTGGTTGACGCCCTATTCTAAGGAATCTTGAGTGAAAATCTTATCAATATCCTCAGCGCTAAAGAACAAATTCTCATTACAAATTTCGTTGTGAATGGCGATTTCGCCACGTTCTTGTAATAACTTTCTGGCTTCGGCTTCCCCCAAATTAAACACCACATTTTCAAAACGCTTGCGCTCTGTTTGGCATTCATAATCAACATCATCACTGGCAAATACTTCAAGCACTTCTTCATGAAATAGCCTGTGTAAGAGTGTTTGCATGTCCAGCTCGCACATTTCTTGATGAGTAAGCGTATCTGCCAAAGTGGTAATACGACGCCAATCTTCTGAATGATTGCTTTCAGAGGTCGGCATTTTTTGAATCAACATTGCTGACAATCTGTCTTTATTTGAGCTTACCCAAATCTTAGAATCTAATTGTTCAGATTGTGCAAAGTAATCTTCAAACGTTTGCAATAAGCTTTCTTTGTTTCTGGGTACCAAAGATTGAAAACTGCTATCAGTTTGTGCATTATACAAAGTAGCCACAATTTGCCCCTTACCCAATAACGTGTCAATTGTATCGTTGTCTGTAATGCCACTATCTGAGCGCACCATACCGCGAATTTTTAAGTCGTCTGTTACTTCAACCAACAACAGGCTGACCAACCCGTCACTTTGAAGTTGCAAAGTAATTTTTCCCCGATGCTTCATCCCACTTGCCAACAAAATTGCCAAGGCACTGATTTCACCGAGCAACTGTCTCACTTGTGTACAATACCCCCGACTTTCAATCATGGATTGCCAAGCATCGGTCATTGACAAGTATTGCCCGCGAATATCGAGTTCTTTAAATAAAAATCTTGTGTGTATATTCATAGAGGTAATTTTAGTTTATGATACGAGTTCCTTATGCAAAAAATCATTGAAAAGAAAATTATTGTTAAAAATGATAATATCTTACTAATTGACTTACTTTCAAACAATACTGATTTATCTAAACAAGTACTAAAATCGGCGCTTGACAAAGGCTGTGTTTGGCTGAAAGTTGGCAAGAAAATCAATCGTACCCGTCGCGTTAAAAAGCCACTGAAAACTGGGCAAGAAGTATTTATTTACTTCAATGAAAAAATCCTCTCTTCTGTAGCGCCAGAACCCCAACTGTTGCTCGATAAAAAAGACTATAGCGTTTGGCTTAAACCTGCTGGCGTATTTGCACAAGGTTCAAAATGGGGCGACCATTGTGCGCTGACTCGCTTGGCAGAAAAAGCCACAAAACGCAACAGTTTTTTGGTGCATCGGCTTGATCGTGCCACCAGTGGTGTGATGTTGCTTGCACACACAAAAACCATGGCGCAAAAACTCTCAAAGCTGTTTGCAGATAGACACATTCATAAAAGGTATTTGGCCATTGTTGAGGGGCAATTTCCCAATAAAGAAGTAACGCTAAACCAAACGATTGATGACAAACATGCCGTTAGTCACATAGAATGTTTGCAATATGAAAACCACAAAACACTATTACAAATTCAAATTGAAACTGGGCGCAAACACCAAATTCGCAAACATTTAGCACACTATGGCCACCCAATCATTGGTGACCGCCTCTATGGCAATGCAGATAAAAATACCGTAGAAGACTTGCAACTCCAAGCAACTTCATTAAGCTTTATCTGCCCTATTAATGGGGAAAATATGACTTTGGAGTTGAAAAAAAATAAAAAAATTATGCTATAATTATGCTTTTAGAATTTGGAGGTTTTTATGGATTTTATCGTAGAGAATTGGTTGATAATCACTATTATTGCAGTTGTTGTTATTTGGCTTGTTAAAATTTATAACAATTTGGTTTCTTACAAAACCCAATATCAAAATGGTTTTGAACAAATTTCAGTACAGTTAAAACGTCGCTTAGACTTAATTGGTAACTTGGTTGATGCTGCTAAAAAATACATGGCGCATGAAAAAGAAACATTGACCGCAGTAACGCAAGCAAGATCTGGACTTTTACAAGCCACACAAGCAGCTGAAAACAACCCTGGAGATGCCAATATTATGGCAAACCTAGCAAGCTCACAAGTAGCACTGGAAAGCGCGATGGGTGGATTCAATTTAAAAATGGAAGATTATCCAGACCTTAAAGCTAGTGAAAATATGATGCAACTTAGTGAAGAAATAACGACCACAGAAAACCGAATTGCCAGTGCTCGTCAAGGTTATAACGATTTGGTACAAAAATTCAATGAATACAAAAAAACCTTTCCAAATGTTATTTTGGCAGGCTTATTTGGCTTTAGTGCTGATGCAAAAAATTTAGAATTTAGCGAAAATCTTGAGCAGCTTAATGAGGCACCAAAAGACTTGTTTAATTAAAAGAGACCTTTGTATAAATATGAATAACTATCAAAACACCATCTTTCATCAATTTGGCAACTTTTACAAAACCTGTCTTAACCTTGTTAGGACTGACTTTGCAAAAATTACCAACTTAATAAAATCTGCTATTTTGCTCATCATCCATATTTATACAAAGGTCTCTAAAAGACAATTCTAAAACTTTTATGGACTTTAGAGAGCACCAAGATCGGGCTAAAAAAAACAGCAGAATTATTTGGTTTTTGTATATTTTGCTTTTATCAGTATCTTCTTTTTTGATTGGTTGGACCTTTATCGTTGGGTTGAACTTAGCAGAATTTTATCAACCCGGTTATGAGCAATATAGTTTTTGGCAAAAATTTTCTGCCAGTAACACTCATGCTTTTAGCGATAAACAAATTCAAACATTACTGGCTTTTTCTGCTGTTACTTTTATCATCCAAGGTCTAATTACAGCTTTTGGTTTTTCTAAAAAATCAGATGGGCATAAAGTAGCGCTTGCTTTTAACGCCAAACTATTGGACGAAAACAGCGCAAATACTTTAGAGGAAAAACAAGCTTTAAATATTGTTACCGAGCAGGCTTTAGCAGCAAGTGTACCGACACCAAGTCTGTACCTTATTCCAGAACAAGGCATTAACGCTTTTGCCGCTGGAAAAACCCATAAAAATGCTATTGTTGCAGTTACTCAAGGTGCGCTAGATAATTTTAACCGAGCGGAACTCTCGGGTGTTATTGCTCATGAAATAGGACATATCGTCAATCAAGATATTAAATTAAATATTCAAATATCTGCTTTTGTTTTTGGTTTCACTGCTTTATTTTTTGTAGCGAGATTTATCTTTTACAATGCAATGTACAATCGCAGAATGGATGGACGCGCTAAATTAATACTGTTTGCAATAGCGGCTGTCATTGCTATAATCGGTGCTCTGACAGTATGGATGGGTAGAGTACTGCAAGCCGCTATGAGTCGACAAAGAGAGTATTTAGCAGACGCTTCTGCCGTACAATTTACACGTTATCCTCAAGGATTGGTGCAAGCCTTTGAAGTGTTAGAAAATCAAGGGAAATCGACAAAAATGGAAAACCCATCCTCTAAAGAATATGCTCATGCCATGATGTTTAGCGTTGGCGGCGAGTTGTTTGCTACACACCCACCACTCAGAGAGCGTATTCATAGAATTCAAAACAATGAGTATTGATATTAAATCTGCTGATGAGATAGAAAAAATGCGCGTAGCAGGTCGCTTGGCAGCTGAAGTATTAGACATGATTGAACCTTATGTTAAATCAGGTGTTAGCACAGATGAACTGGATAAAATTTGCCACGACTACATTGTTGACGTGCAAAAAGCCATTCCTGCACCGCTTAACTATCATGGCTTTCCAAAGTCTATTTGCACCAGTATTAATAACGTCGTATGTCACGGTATACCTGGTGAACGAAAACTTAAAAAAGGCGATATTGTTAATATTGACATTACTGTGATTAAAGAGGGTTATCATGGCGATACCTCGAAGATGTTTATTATTGGCAAATCTAGTGTTAAGGCACAGCGCATCTGTCGTATTGCACAAGAGTGCTTATATATTGGCATTCAAAAAGTAAAGCCTGGTGCTCACTTAGGCGAGATTGGCAAAGCCATTGGCGCACACGTGGCAAAAAACAATTGTGCTGTTGTACGTGATTATTGCGGTCATGGTATTGGTGCTACATTTCACGCCGCACCACAAGTGATGCATTACAATAATGGCAACATAGACAACAGCCCAATCCTTGAAGCTGGTATGACCTTCACCATTGAACCAATGGTAAACATAGGTGGCTTTGAAGTTATAACTTCTAAAATAGATAAATGGACGGTAACCACCAAAGACCGCTCGCTTTCTGCTCAATGGGAGCATACAATTTTAGTGACAGAATCGGGCTATGAAATCCTGACGCTTAGAGATGAAGAAACAGGTGTGCCTGTGCTAAAATGACACTTTTTTTAACTATCTTGTTTTCAAACCATTGAAACGTTTACGTAACTATTTTATTTCTGGGCTGCTCTTTTGGATTCCATTAGGGTTAAGCATTGTTGTTATTAAGTTCTTTTTAGAGCTTATTAACAACCTTGTGCCACCTGAATATCTGCCTGAAGAAATATTTAACCTAAGCGCTAATATCCCAGGTTCTGGGGTTATTTTAGTCATTGTTGTGATTATTATCACCGGCATTTTATTTAACAACTTCGTTGGTAGAAAATTATTAGAGCTTTGGGAAAAGTTATTAGACAAAATTCCAGGATTTAGAGGCATTTACAAGGCTTTAAAACAACTCTCAGACACAGTGCTAAGCCCTTCTAGTAACAGCTTTAAAAAGGCCTTGCTGATTGAATACCCACGTAAAGGACTCTGGACAATTGCTTTTCAAACAGGTAATTACCGTGGCGAAGTTGAAGAAAAAACCAAGCAAGACTTAATCAATATTTATGTGCCAACTACGCCCAACCCTACTTCAGGCTTCTTTATTATGCTACCAAAAGAAGATGCCATTGAGTTAGACATGAGTGTGGACGAAGCATTTAAATTGGTGGTTTCAACAGGTGTGGTAACCCCAGAAGAAGTTAAAACATTAACAAAATAAAAGGACACAAACATGACAAGGACACATTACTGTGGTGAATTAAACAAAGAAAACATTGGTCAAACCGTTGAAATCTGCGGCTGGACAAATCGTCGCCGTGACCATGGTGGTGTTATCTTTTTAGATGTGCGTGACAAACGTGGCATTGTGCAAGTGGTGATTAATCCAGATAACCAAGATTTTTCTTTGGCTGAAACCATTCGTAATGAATTTGTTTTAAAAATTAGTGGTGAAGTAGTTGCCAGAGAGCCTGATTTAGTCAATCCAAAGCTTGCCACAGGTGCCATTGAAATTGTTGCCAACACCATTGAAATTTTAAACGCTTCTAAGCCGCTACCTTTCCAAATTGACGCACAAGACACCTCAGAAGAAGTACGCCTTAAATATCGTTTTTTAGATTTACGTACCGATGTTATGCAACAGCGACTGCGACTGCGCTCAAAAGTAACGCACTACATGCGTGAGTTTATGGACAACCACGATTTTTTAGACATTGAAACGCCTTTCTTAACCAAAGCAACGCCTGAAGGGGCGCGTGATTATTTGGTGCCTTCACGCACTTACCCTGGTGAATTTTTTGCCTTACCACAATCACCACAACTGTTTAAGCAACTGCTGATGATGTCTGGTTTTGAGCGTTATTACCAAATTGTAAAATGCTTTAGAGATGAAGACTTGCGTGCGGATCGTCAGCCAGAATTTACTCAACTTGATGTTGAAACTTCTTTCATGGATGAAGACGAAATCATGGCGATGATGGAAGAAATGACACGTGGACTGTTCAAATCTGTTGCAGACGTAGATTTGGGTGATGCATTCCCAAGCATTACTTACGCCGATGCCATGGAAAAATACGGGGTTGATCGCCCTGATATGCGTATTCCATTAGAAATCGTTAGTATCGATGAATTACTCAGCAATATTGAATTTAAAGTCTTTGCTGAGCCCGCTAAAAATCCAGAATCACGCGTCGCAGCCATGAAGATACCCAATGGCGCCAGTATCTCACGCAAACAAATCGACAACTACACCAAGTTTGTCAGTATTTATGGCGCTAAAGGTTTGGCGTATATCAAAATGAATGACGATGGTCCCGCTTCACCCATCCTAAAATTCTTAGGCGAAGAAGTGACCCAAAATATTATTGATAAAGTGGGTGCAAAAACCGGCGATATTATTTTCTTTGGTGCAGATAAAACCAAAATTGTCAACGAAGCGCTGGGCAATTTACGTGAAAAACTCGCCAAAGATTTAGATTTGTTTGACAAAGATTGGGCGCCTATCTGGGTGGTTGATTTTCCTATGTTTGACAGCAACGATGATGGCTCTTTAAGCGCAATTCATCACCCATTTACTGCACCCAGCGTTGATGCGCAAACATTAGAATCAACTGCAAACACCGCACTATCTCGTGCTTATGATTTGGTGATTAATGGCTCTGAAGTTGGGGGTGGCTCGATTCGTATCCACCAAGTAGAAATGCAACAAACGGTTTTAAAATTATTGGGTATCTCGGACGAAGAAGCGCAAGACAAATTTGGCTTCTTACTCAACGCACTTGAATACGGTTGCCCGCCACATGGCGGCATGGCATTTGGTTTAGATCGTTTGGTGATGATTATGACACACAGTGATTCTATTCGTGATGTCATTGCTTTCCCGAAAACACAAACAGCGGCTTGCTTATTAACCGATGCCCCTGCCTCTGTGCCTAACAAGGTGTTAAGAGAACTCAACGTCAAGGTAAACCTTCCTGAAAAAGAAACTTAAAGAAACTTAAAGAAACTTAAAGAAACTTAAAGAAATACTGTGTCAATCCAAACACAAATCAAAACCCAACTGAAAGCTAAAAATGCGGTTCTAGTTGCGCACTATTATGTCAGCGGTGATTTGCAAACTTTAGCAGATGAAACTGGCGGTATTGTCTCTGACAGTTTAGAGATGGCACGCTTTGGGCAAAACTGCGATGCGGATACGATTATTGTTGCTGGGGTAAAATTTATGGGGGAAACTGCCAAAATTCTTTCCCCTGAAAAAACCGTTTTGATTTTGGATGAAAATGCTACCTGTTCTTTAGATGAAAACTGCCCAATTGAAGATTTTGCCAAGTTTTGCGATCAACACCCTGATAGAAAAGTCGTGGTATATGCCAATACTTCTGCACAAGTGAAAGCCCGTGCTGATTGGGTGGTTACCTCGGGTAGCGCACTCAAAGTTGTTAAACACTTGCACGAAAATGGTGAAAAAATTCTTTGGGCGCCCGACAAACATTTAGGCAACTATGTCAAGCGCGAAACTGATGCTGATATGCTTTTGTGGCAAGGCGCTTGCGTGGTACATGAAAGATTCAAAGCAGATGCCCTCTTAGCGCTTAAAGCCAAACATCCTGAGGCTTGCATCTTAGTACACCCAGAATCGCCACAAGCTGTGGTAGATTTAGCCGATGTTGTTGGCTCAACCACCGCCCTGATTAACGCCGTTAAAGATAGAGAAGAACAAACTTTTATTGTCGCAACAGACAACGGTATTTTTCACAAAATGCAAGAAGTTGCACCCCATAAAAAACTCATTGAAGCACCCACCATGGGCGCAGGTGCAGACTGTGAGTCATGTGCCCACTGTGAATGGATGGCAATGAACACATTAGAAAACTGTTTAGAAACCTTAAAAACGGGAAAAAATGAAATACGCATTGATACGGCGGTTAGTAAAAAAGCACAGCAATCTATTCAAAAATTACTCGACTTTACAGCCTAATTTTGAGCAATCAAGGTAAAATTTACCCACATATTCACACAGAGGTTTAATCATGGCAGGACACAGTAAATGGCACAATATTCAGCATAGAAAAGGCGCACAAGACGCTAAACGCGGTAAGATTTTTACCAAACTGATTAAAGAGATTGTGGTTGCCGCTAAGACTGGTGGTGGCGTCATAGAAAACAACCCAGGTTTAAGAATGGTGATTGATAAGGCTTTGGCTGCCAACATGAAACGTGACACCATTGAAAATGCGGTTAAACGTGGCTCAGGCGAATTAGAAGGCGACAATTACGAAGAAGTACGCTATGAAGGTTATGGCCTGGGCGGCACTGCCATTATGGTTGATACCTTAACCGACAATCGTAATCGCACTGTGGCCGATGTGCGTCATGCCTTTTCTAAACATGGTGGAAATTTAGGCACCGATGGTTCAGTGGCTTATTTATTTAACAAGCAAGGTTTTATCAGCTTTGCAAATGGCGACGAAGACCAGATTATGGAAGTGGCACTTGAAAGTGGCGCTGAAGATGTGATTAGCAACGAAGATGGCACGATTGATGTGGTAACCACCCCTGAAGACTTCTTTACCGTAAAAGATGCACTCACCGATGCAGGACTGGAGTCCAGTCATGCTGAAGTTACCATGGAGCCTGCCAACCGCGTTGAGCTGAATCTTGGCGATGCGGAAAAATTCATGAAACTCATTGACCGCCTAGAAGATTTAGACGACACGCAAGAAGTCTATCACAACGCTGATATTTCCGATGAGGTGATGGCACAATTATGATTCACATCCATCAAGGCATTCGTACATTCAGTACATTCAAAGTTCAAGCGCTGGCAAAAAAAATAACACAAATACAAGCAGATTTAACCTTTATAGACGCTGAATTTATTCACTTTGTTGATTTGAACAACGCTTTAAATGATGAACAAATAACGCATATTAATCAACTTTTATCTTATAGTGAAACACTAAACGTTGATCATTCCCAATCAATTATTGTTACACCCAGAATAGGAACAATTTCACCATGGTCCTCTAAGGCAACAGACATTATGCATTTGTGCGATATTCATCAAATTAATCGCATTGAACGTGGCATTATTTATCATTTTGATAAACCGATTACAGACAAACAAGCAATTTTATCGGTGATTATGGATAAGATGACAGAGTCTGAATTACCCTCTATGGATGAAGCGCATCGTATTTTTGATGACTTTGAGCCCCGCCCTTTTGAGCGTGTGGATATTTTGTCAGAGGGAAAATCCGCATTGGAACGTGCTAACACCACGTTAGGCTTGGCGCTTTCTGAAGGTGAAATTGATTACTTGGTAGATAATTTTACAGCCTTGTCTCGCAACCCAACTGATGTGGAACTCATGATGTTTGCACAAGCGAACTCTGAACATTGCCGACATAAGATTTTTAATGCAGATTGGACACTGGATGGTGTTGCACAAGCAAAAAGCCTATTTGCGATGATTCGCAACACTTATCACCAGCATCCTGAGGGTTTACTCAGCGTGTACTCTGATAACTCAGCCGTTATGGAGGGTTACGAAGGCGAGCGTTTTTATGCGACGGAAAATGGCAAATATGTCAAATCCAGTGAGCATAGAGCAATTTTAATGAAGGTGGAAACCCACAATCACCCCACTGCCATTGCGCCACACCCCGGTGCAGCCACTGGCTCTGGTGGTGAAATCCGTGATGAAGGCGCAACCGGTCAAGGCTCAAAACCTAAAGTGGGTTTGTGCGGATTTAGTGTTTCTAATCTGAATATCAGCGGTGCCGAGCAACCTTGGGAGGTGGCGTATGGCAAACCTAGCCAAATTGTCTCAGCGCTCGATATTATGCTTGAAGGCCCGATTGGTGCCGCTAGCTTTAACAATGAATTTGGTCGCCCAAATACTCTAGGCTATTTTAGAACCTATGAGCAAGCAACCCCTGACGGTGATGTACGCGGCTATCACAAGCCGATTATGTTAGCGGGTGGCTTGGGGCATATTCAACAACAACACATTGAAAAAGGCAATATCCCTGTAGGTAGCAAAATTATTGTTTTAGGTGGCCCTGCCATGCTCATTGGCTTAGGTGGTGGCGCTGCATCAAGTATTAACAGCGGCGAGCAAAGTGAAGACTTAGATTTTGCCTCTGTGCAGCGCGCCAATCCAGAAATGGAAAGACGTGCACAAGAAGTCATTGACCGTTGTGCGAATTTAGGCGATGACAACCCTATCATCTCAATTCACGATATTGGTGCTGGCGGTCTATCAAATGGCTTGCCTGAATTGGTCAATGATGCGGGCAAAGGCGGTCGCTTTAAATTGCGCAATATCCCTAACGATGACAAACAAATGTCGCCATTGGAAATTTGGTGTAACGAATCACAAGAACGCTATGTACTTGCCATTAGTAAAGAAAGCCTTGACTTATTTACTGCCATTTGTCAGCGTGAACGCGCGCCGTTTGCAGTCTTGGGTGAATCCACCAAAGCACAAGAACTGATTTTAAGTGACGCCTTATTCGACAACAATCCCATTGAAATGCCAATGGCAGTGTTACTTGGCAACCCACCCAAAACCACCATTGATGCCACCACACAGAATATTAAACTAAACACTTTAGACAGCAGCAATATTACCTTAGATGAAGCGATTCATAGAATATTGCAACTGCCCAGTGTTGCCAGTAAAAACTTTTTGATTACCATTGGTGACAGAAGCGTTACCGGCATGGTGGCACGAGACCAATTCGTTGGTCCGTGGCAAGTGGGTGTCGCAGATTGTGCGATTTCAGTTTCAGATTACACCGGTTATAAAGGCGAAATTATGTCTTTGGGTGAGCGTGCACCTTTGGCACTGTGTGATGCCAAATCTGCAGCCAGAATGACCATTGGTGAAGCTTTGACCAATATGCTGGGTGGTTATGTTGAAAACATCAATCATATTAGCCTTAGTGCAAACTGGATGAGTGCCAGTGGTCATCAGGGCGAGGACGCCAAACTGTTTGAAGCGGTTCAAACCGTAGGTATGGATTTGTGCCCGGCATTAGGCTTAACCATCCCTGTGGGTAAAGATTCCATGAGTATGAAAAGTGCTTGGCAAGAAAATGGACAAGACAAGTCAGTCACCGCCCCACTTTCTTTGGTGATTACTGCCTTTTCTAAAACACCTGATGTTCGCGTGCAAATCACACCAATGTTAGACACCACGATAGAAAGTGAATTATTACTCATTGACTTAGGCAAAGGTCAAAACCGACTGGGTGGCTCGTGCTTGGCGCAAGTCTATAATCAAATTGGCGTTGATGCACCAAACCTCGACGACGCAAGCTTGTTTAAAGATTTCTTCACCACCATCAACCAGCTTAATAAAGCAGGTTTAATCAGCGCCTACCACGACCGCAGTGACGGTGGTGTTATAACCACCTTGTTAGAAATGGCATTTGCCTCACATTGTGGCTTAGACATTGCTGAACACGACATCAATGCGCTGTTTAATGAAGAATTGGGCTGTGTTATTCAGGTTAGTAACGCTAATAAATCAGCCGTTATGGAGGCTTTATCTGAAGCTGGGCTAGAGGATTGCACACAGACCATTGCCACAATCAACGATGCGGACACCATTAATATTGGCACATTTAGCGAAAAACGCAAGGTATTGCAACAACTGTGGAGCAAAACTTCTTATGAAATCGCCAAGCTTAGAGACAACCCTAATTGTGCAAAAGAAGAATTTGATGCCATCTTGCAAGACACTTCGGGTTTGGTTATCCAACCAACGTTTGACGTTAATCAGGCACCTGTAATTCTAACACACCGACCTAAAGTTGCTATCTTGCGTGAACAAGGTGTTAATGGACACATTGAAATGGCAGCATCCTTTGATAAAGCAGGCTTTGATGCTGTTGATGTACACATGAGTGATATTTTAGAAAACCGTCTCTCACTGTCTGAATTTAGCGGTTTGGTGGCTTGTGGTGGTTTTTCTTATGGTGATGTACTGGGCGCAGGTCGTGGCTGGGCAAGCTCTATTCTCTATAATGCACGTGCCAAAGATGAGTTTGAAGCCTTTTTCAATCGCAACGACAGCTTTGCCCTAGGTGTCTGTAATGGCTGTCAAATGATATCCAATTTAAACAATATCATCCCTGGTGCACAACATTGGCCAAGTTTTAATCGCAATGTTTCTGAACAATTCGAAGCACGCTTTTCTTCGGTGAAGATTGGTAACAGCAATTCCATCTTTTTGCAAGGTATGGAAGGCTCGGTGATGCCAATTGTGATTGCCCATGGCGAAGGTCGCGCACTCTTTGAAAACAACTCAAGTAATAATATTGCTTTGCAATACGTTGACCATAATGCCAACCCAACACAAGCTTATCCACACAACCCAAACGGCTCTGATAATGCAGTCGCAGGTGTAACCAACGACTCTGGACGAGTTACCATTATGATGCCACATCCAGAACGGGTTATTAGAAGTGTACAGCATTCATACCATCCAAAAGATTGGGGTGAGCGTAGTCCTTGGATAAAGATATTCGAAAATGCCAGAAACTGGATTGATTGACTTCATCTTTTTTCATTTTGCTGTGTTAAATTTTAAAAATATTTGGTCATTTAATAAATATAAATTCCCTGCATATTTTTTAAATTTGCCTTGCAGAATAAAAAAATATTTGCAATCAACATGAAGAAATTCATACAGCCTTACCAACTAATCCGCTCAAGGCGCAAAACACTCAGTTTACAAATTGATAAAAATGCACAACTAATTGTACGTGCACCAGAAAGATTGTCGATTAAGAAAATTGAAGCCTTTATTCAAGATAAATCTAATTGGATTGAGAAAAAAACCCAAGCATCACAAGAGGTATTAGTGACAAAACCTCAATATCTAGAGGGTGAACAGTTTTTATATTTAGGCAACCACTACCCTTTAATCCGACAAACAAACGCTAAAAATAAACTAGAATTTAACGGCGAAGTTTTTAAACTTAACTATGATAGTGATGGTACAAATGAATTTCATCGCTGGTATAAATCTGCCTTTAAAAAAATCGCCCTACCCAGACTAGACTACTACAGTGATTTGTACCAACTAACCTATAAGCAAGTGCGATTAAAATCACAAAAAACCCTATGGGGCTCATGCAGCAGCGCCAATAACATCAACTTAAATTATTTATTAATCGGTGCACCTATCTCGGTAATTGACTATGTGATTGTGCATGAATTGTGTCATATTAAACACAAAAACCACTCAAAGCACTTTTGGGCGCTGGTTGAATCCATTCTGCCTAATTACAAGGTTGAAAAGAAATGGCTAAAAACCAATGGTCACAAACTACACAACCTATAATTGTTAAATCTCTAGGCCCGGCCTAGCTAGGCCGGGCCTAGAAACTAAATGACTGAATATTTTCAAAAATTCAACGCGGTGAAAACTTAAAAGACAAAGTTTATTTATTGAATTTTTCCACTGCGGCTTCCATCTCTCCCTTCAACGTACCCATCTCTGCCATTTCAACAATAATATCACCACCGCCCATCAACTCGGAATTGAAATAAACTTGTGGGAAAGTTGGCCAGTCAGCAAAACTGGGTAAGTTTTGAAACACTTCTTGGTCTTCAAAAATATTGACATAGGCAAACTCAACGCCAGTTTCTGCCAATGTTTGTGCCGCACGCGCTGAAAAACCACATTGTGGAAATTGTGGTGTGCCTTTCATGTATAAAACGATTGCTGCGCTGTCCACTTGGGTTTGAATTCTTTCCATTACATCCATAATGTTTTCTCCTTAATGTTTTTTTAAATATTTGAGTATTTTACTCGTATTTTTTTTTACCTGTTTATTGTTTAATTGCTTGAGATATTGTGTATTTTTGCCCTTGCTTCAATTTTTTATAATTACCAAACACAGACTTAAAATTGTCTTTAATAAAGTTACGTAAACCGTTAATGGTTACAAAAGTGATTTTTCCGCCAGGTTTGAGCGCATCAAAAGCATCATACAAAATAATACTCAACTGCTCTCGCCCAACTTTGGCAGGTACATTGGAAATCACTTGATCAAAATACGCATTCTTGTTGACACTAAGAAACGCATCGGACAAATAAGCCTTGGCATTGTTAATATTATTCATTTGAGCATTGATATTGGACAATTCAACCGCAACAAAATCTTTATCTACCATGTGCACTTCGCCCTTTGGGCAAGATTTAGCGACTGATAATCCAATAGGTCCATAGCCACAACCAAGGTCTAAGCACTTATCATGCTCATTAACCTCTAAATACTTCATTAATAGTAGCGTACCATCATCAATAGCACGTGGTGAAAATACACCCCAGCGTGTTTTAAGCGTTAAGTCATGACCCAATAAATGGCTTTGAATGCTTAAGTCTTGCTTAAGTTTAGGGATATCGTCTCGATTAAACATATGGCAGTATTATACATAAGGGCAACTGATACACATCTAAAGACCACTGCATTAGGTATGAATGTCGAATAAAAGTTTAGTTGGTTCAGTTGTTGATTTTTGTAAATCCAGCCCTAGCAAAGTTAAGGCGGGTTTTATAAAAGTCAGTAAATGAGTAAAAGTTGGCTTTTAGATGATATTTATACCTGATGCAGTAGTCTTATCTAATGATAAAATGCTTGCTATGAACAGACCCGAACTTTTATCGCCTGCAGGTAGCCTTAAACATATGCGCTATGCGTATGCCTATGGTGCTGATGCTGTGTACGCAGGTCAGCCTCGTTATAGTTTACGAGTACGCAATAACGCCTTTGATTTTGACACATTAAAACAAGGCATCACCGAAGCGCATACGCAGGACAAAAAGTTTTTTGTAGCCTCAAATATCATTCCTCATAATGCCAAGATAAAAACCTATATGGACGATATTGCCCCTGTGGTTGCGCTTAATCCTGATGCACTGATTATGGCTGACCCAGGTTTGATTATGATGGTCAAAGAAAAATTCCCTGAACAAGTGATTCATCTTTCAGTACAAGCCAATGCGATTAATTACGCAACGGTTAAATTCTGGAAAAATGCAGGCATCAGTCGCATTATCCTTTCCAGAGAGTTGTCGCTTGATGAAGTTAAAGAAATTCGCCAAGAATGTCCTGATATTGAATTAGAAGTGTTTGTGCATGGCGCACTTTGTATTGCCTATTCAGGTCGTTGCTTGCTTTCCGGTTATTTCAACCACCGCGACCCAAACCAAGGATCATGCACCAACTCTTGTCGTTGGAAATACGATGTTAAGTCCGCAGAAGAAACTTTTGAGGGGGATATTAAGGCTGTTGAAATTAAAGCCCCAGAAGAGCAAGTTGTGCTGCTTGAAGAGGAAGGTCGTCCGGGAGAATTAATGCCGGCTTACGAAGATGAGCATGGCACCTATATCATGAACTCAAAAGACCTAAGAGCCATTGAGCATGTGCACACACTCACGCAAATAGGCATTGATTCTTTAAAAATTGAGGGGCGCACCAAATCCCACTATTATGCTGCACGCACCGCACAAGTTTATAAACAAGCCATTGATGATGCTGTGGCTGGACGCGAATTTAATCCTGATGCCTTTGGGGTGTTAGAAAACCTTGCCAACCGTGGTTATACCGATGGTTTTTATCGTCGTCATCAACCCGAAGAGTTACAAACTTATTTTGACAACTACTCACGTTCTCATCAACAACAAGTGGTGGGTGAAATTTTAGATTACAAAGAAGGAAAAGCACTGATTGAAGCCAAAAATAAATTCAGTGTTGGTGATTCAATTGAAGTTATTCTGCCACAAAAATGCTTCCATACCACAGTAGCGTCCATGGTTACAGAATATAATGAAGTATTGGAAGTTGCCAAAGGTAGTGGTTACAAAGTGTGGATTCCAATGCCTGAGATAAAACCAGAATTGGGTTTTATTGCTAAAAACTTTGATGAAAAAATAAAAATAAAAAATAAAAATATTCAAAAAAATCCCAATCAAAAAATTCGCAGACCGTCTTGGTAGCAGTGCTTAATAAGCAGTATAATACTTTCATTTGCAACCAGGTTTTTTAGTGCTTGAGAATATTCAATCCCCACAGGATATCAAAAATTTAGACACAGCACAACTACAATCTTTGGCTGATGAAATTCGTACATTTTTAATTGAAAATGTACAAAAGACCGGGGGGCATCTTGCACCCAATCTTGGCACGGTTGAAATGTCAATTGCACTACACACTGTATTTAACACGCCACAAGACAGCATCGTATTTGATGTTGGGCACCAAGCTTACACACACAAAATACTCACAGGGCGCAAAAGCAAAATGCACACGCTGCGTCAAAAAGAAGGATTGTCTGGATTCACCAAAAGGAGTGAAAGTGAGCATGACAGTTTTGGTGCTGGGCATTCATCCACCTCAATTAGCGCCGCCTTAGGCATTGCAATTGCCAATAAAATTAATCACAGTGATGGTAAATCTATTGCAGTAATTGGTGATGGCGCACTCACAGGTGGCATGTCGTTTGAAGCGCTTAATCATGCGGGTGACAGTGATGCAGATTTACTTATCATTCTTAATGACAATGATATGAGCATCTCAAAAAATGTCGGTGCAATGAATAAATATCTAACCAAACTCATCTCTGGCAAGGTTTATTCAACAGTGAAAAACAAATCACTGGGTTTTTTAGAAAAAATGCCACGCATGCATGAATTTGCCAAGCGTTCAGAAGAGCACCTTAAAGGCATGGTTTTGCCAAGCACTTTGTTTGAAGAATTAGGCTTAGATTATTATGGTCCAATTGATGGGCATGATTTACCCACCTTAATCAAAACTTTGCAAAATTTAAAAACCCAGAAAAAGCCTATATTACTACATTTAATCACCAAAAAAGGTTATGGTTTAGACAGCGCAGAAAACGACCCCTGTAAGTTTCACGGTATCGCTCCTGCATCTGACCATTTAAGCACATTAGACAGTTACAGTGATGTTTTCGGACGTTGGTTAACAAATATGGCTGATAAACATAAAGAATTAATTGCCATTACCCCTGCAATGTGTACTGGCTCTGGCATGAGTGAGTTTGAAACAAACTATCCTGAACAATATTTTGATGTGGGCATTGCCGAGCAACATGCACTTACCTTTGCAGCTGGTTTGGCAACACAAGGGTTAAAGCCCGTTGTTGCCATCTATTCAACTTTTTTGCAACGTGGTTATGATCAGCTTATTCATGATATTGCTTTACAAAATCTAAATGTTATTTTTGCCATTGATCGGGCAGGCTTAGTAGGTGGCGATGGTGCTACGCATGCAGGCTGTTTTGATTTGAGTTTTTTAAGGTGTATTCCAAATCTTATTATTATGGCACCAAGCAATGGTCTGGAACTTTACCAAATGTTAAATACCGCTTTTGAAGTAGAGGCGCCTGTCTGTATTCGCTATCCACGAGGGGTGGCAAATACAGAAAATTATGAAACACAAGAGCTAGTAGAAATAGGTAAAGGCAAGGTCTTATTAGAAGGTAAAAAAACCGCTATTTTTGCTTATGGCAGTAGAGTTGATAGTGCGTTGGAAGCAGGCAAGGAATTGGGTGCCAGTGTGATTGATATGCGCTTTGTTAAACCATTAGATGAAGCGCTGATTAACGAGATGGCAAAGTCGCACCAACAGTTAATTTCTATTGAAGATAACGCATTATTGGGTGGTGGTGGCAGTGCTATTGGTGAGTATCTGCATCAACAGCAAATCACCACACCACTAAAAATCTTAGGTTTGTCAGATGTCTTTACTGAGCAAGGCACTCAAGAAGAACTTTACCAACAATACGGCCTAACTGCGCAAGACATCATTAACCTTGCGCAGTCATGAAAAAAATACTTAAGCGCTATAGCCCTCACCCAGATGAGATAAAAAATCATAAATCATTAGGCTGGCTAAGCAAGCACTTGCACAGTGCCAGTCTATGGAATTTCAATCGAAAATCCATTTCTAAAGCCTTTGCAGTTGGTTTATTTTGTGCCTTTATTCCCGTGCCATTTCAAATGTTATTAGCGGCACCAGCGGCAATTATTTTTTCAGCAAACTTACCTGTATCGGTAGCCTTGGTATGGATAACCAACCCTCTGACTATGCCGGCAATCTTCTATGGTTGTTATAAATTAGGTGCTTGGATTTTAGGCGTTGGTATTCAACAAGATTTTGTCATGTCATTAGAATATGTATGGCAAGTGTTTGGTACGATTTGGCAGCCATTCTTGCTGGGCTGTCTAATTGTCTCCATCATAAGCTCAATACTTGGTTACCTTGGCATTCAATTGATTTATCGACTAAAAGCCTATAAAAGATCAAGAAGAAACTAATTTATATTTAGACCCAAACCCGGTCTGGGTCTAAATAGGTTTTTGGGTTTAAATATCTCTATTTTTTTAGTTTTTTTCTGATTTGCATTTCTAACCGCTCAACCAAGTCTTCGTTACTCACTTTAGAATGCGTTAAGCCATCAATATACATTAAATTAGGCTCACCACCTGTAAGCCCTACTGACACCGCTTTGGCTTCACCGGGTCCATTCACCACACACCCAATCACTGCCGCATCAATCGGCTCGTTAATATCCTCTAAGCGTGATTCTAGCTCGTTCACCACCTTAATCACATCAAACTTTTGTCGCGAACAAGATGGGCAGGCAATCAAATTAACACCCTTATGTCGTAAACCCAAAGATTTTAAAATATCGAAACCTACTCTAATCTCATCTACTGGGTCAGAAGCTAGAGAAACACGAATCGTGTCACCAATACCTTCTGCCAATAACAAGCCTAAACCAATAGAAGATTTTACCGAGCCTGCCCTCAAGGAACCCGATTCAGTAATACCAAGATGTAGTGGGTTTTCAATTTGTGATGCCAACTGCTTGTAGGCAAAAACGCTCATAAAAACTTCACTGGCTTTCAGTGATATTTTGTAATTGTCAAAATTAAGCTTGTCTAAAATATCAATATGTCTAAACGCGCTTTCCACCATTGCCTCAGGTGTGGGTTCTTTATATTTCTTTTGTAAGTCTTTCTCTAAAGAACCCGCATTGACACCAATACGAATAGGAATATTGTTATCTAAGGCGGATGCTACAACCTCTTTAACTCGGTCTTCTCGCCCAATGTTACCTGGATTAATGCGCAGACAATCCGCACCATATTCTGCCACTTTAAGTGCAATTTTATAATCAAAATGAATGTCAGTAATCAGCGGAATATCCACCTGCTTTTTTATTTCTTTAAATGCCTCTGCTGCATCCATGGTTGGCACCGAAACACGCACCAAATCAGCACCCGCATTTTGAATGGCTTGTATTTGTGCAACGGTTGCCTTAACATCATTTGTGTCAGTATTTGTCATACTCTGCACAGAAATTGGCGCATCACCACCAATGGCAACATTACCAACAAAAATTTTCTTAGACTTTCTTCTAACGATACTATGAATAGGTTTCATTGATTTTTTTTATGTATTTGATTTATTTCATCCAAATTTTCTAGCACCTCACGCGCTTGTGTTTCTGAATGAGTAGTGGTGTTAAGCTTAATAGGAATAGAAACACCTTTAGTTTTGCCTTTATCCAACGCCGATTCTGGCACCTTAATAACAATCAAGTTGGTCTTGGGTTTTTGTACTACTTGTTGTTCATCATTAAACAAATAATAATAAACAGCGGCAGCTATAACTGCAAATACAACTGCCAAAATCCATAACTTAGCACCTCTGCCCTTTTTTCTTTGTTTTGGGTAGTGCTCAATGCCGCCCATGTCTATCATGTCATATCCTTTGTGCGTTTGGTTTTATCAATAACCTTGCCAGCCAATTGCCCACAAGCACCATCTATGTCTTTGCCCCGTGTGCGTCTGGTTGTGGTGCGCACACCGTTGTCAAACAAAACATCTTGAAATGATGCAATTGTAGTCTTTTTTGAAGTCTTGTATTGAGTTTCTGGAAACGGGTTAAAAGGAATTAAATTTACTTTAGCCGAAATTCCTTTCAATAATGACGCTAATTTTTTGGCTTGCATAACGCTGTCATTCACCCCCTCTAGCATTACATATTCAAACAAAATATGTCGCTCTTGTGTGCCTGCTTTTAGATAGTTTTGGCAGGCTGACATCAGTTCTTTAATCGGATATTTTTGATTAATAGGCACCAATTCATCACGCAAAGCATCGTCCGGTGCGTGCAAAGAAATAGCAAGACTGACCGGCGTTCTGTCTGCCATGCGCAGCAACGCCGGCACCACACCCGAGGTTGAAATGGTTACCTTGCGTCTAGAAAGCCCAAATGCCAAATCGTCCAACAACAAATCACAAGCCACATAAACAGCTTGCTCATTGAGTAGAGGCTCACCCATTCCCATGAATACCACATTGGAAATACGTTTGTCTTTGTTGTTTAAATATTGTTTGGCAATCATTACCTGAGCAATAATTTCTGCTGTCGTTAAGTTGCGATTAAACCCCTGCATGCCCGTAGAACAAAAAGTACACGCCAAGGAGCAACCCACTTGCGATGAAATACACAAAGTGCCTCTGTCTTTCTCAGGAATATAGACGGTCTCTATAAAATTATCTTTACCTGTATTAATCACCCACTTAATGACGCCATCAAGTGCCTGTGTTTGCTTTACCACTTCGGGCAATTCAATATACGCGGCATCAGTCAGCTGCTCTCTTAGTTTTTTACTCAGATTCAACATCTTATCAAAATCGAACTCATGGTATTTATAAATCCATTGCATTACTTGTTTGACACGATAAGGCTTCTCACCCAAAGTTTTAAAAAACTCACTCAGTGCTTGTTGATTTAAATCTAAAAGATTTTTCTTGTTATTCATAAAAAAGACTTAAAAATTACCTTTTTTTGGTTTTAGCCATTACCATCAGAGATTTATACATTTATTGAACTTAGACTGTATATAAAAAAAGCACCCGAAGGTGCTTTTTTTATATGAAGCAGTTAAAAAATTAACCGTTCACAGCATCTTTAAGCGCCTTACCTGCTTTGAATGCGGCTACTTTAGATGCAGCAATTTGGATAGTTGCACCAGTTTGTGGATTACGACCTGTGCGTGCAGCACGGTCTCTAACAACAAAAGAACCGAAGCCAGTTAACTGTACGCCGTCTCCTTTAGACATAGCGCCAGAAATAGCGTCAGTTGTTGCGTTTAATGCACGAGTTGCGTCTGCTTTAGAAAGATTTGCTGCTGATGCAATTGCATCAATTAGTTCAGATTTATTCATGTTTATCTCCTCGAAGGTTTTTTTTATTAAAAAAATAACGTTATACTAAAAGTCTTGACAAGGAGATGAAAACAAAGTACATTCAACACCTCAACAGTTAGTGCTTACAATTATAGACAAAAAAACCTTACTGTGTCAACGTTTTTTAACAAATAAATGTCTTTTTTATTTATTATTTTCTTTTAATTCTCTTTGTTTATCTCGTTTCCAATCTTTTTCTTTAATATCTTGACGCTTATCATGCTCTTTTTTTCCTTTAGCCACGCCAATTTCTAATTTGATATTGGCCTTAGACCAATACAGCTTAAGCGGCACCACAGTAGCGCCTTTTTGATTGATCTTATCTTTAATGCGATTGATCTCTAAACGATGAAGTAACAGTTTTCGCGTACGTGTTGGGTCTGCATTAACGTGTGTGGAGGCGCTGCTTAAAGGGGAAATATGTGCACCAAACAAAAACAGTTCATTGTTCTTCAAAATAACATAGCTTTCTTTAATCTGCACTTTATTATCACGCAGACTCTTTACTTCCCAGCCTTCTAAAGAAAGTCCAGCTTCAAGTGTTTGTTCGATAAAATAGTCATGTCGTGCTTTTTTGTTAACAGCAATCGTATTTAAACTTGTTTTTTTATTTTTTTTAGCCATTATACAAAGGTCTCATTAAATGCATCATATTTCCAAAAGTGCCATTGTGCCTTACTCTTGCAGGCAAATGTATCAATTGGTTAATCAAATTAATGATTATCCACAGTTTCTTAACTGGTGTGCCTCTGCGTGTATTTTAAATCAAACTGAGGCAGAAATTACGGCTTCAATTAGCATTAACAAAAGTGCATTTAAGCAAACTTTTACTACCATCAATACTTTAAGTCCTGATGCACGTATTGATATGCAGCTTAAAGATGGCCCTTTTAAACAATTAAGTGGTGCTTGGATTTTTACACCACTCAGCGATAGTGCCTGCAAAATAAATCTTGAATTAGAATTTAGTTTTGCTTCCAAATTGGTTGATATGGCAATTGCCCCTGTGTTTACTTCAATCTCCAACACGCAACTTGATGCCTTTGTTGAGCGTGCTAAACAAGTCTATGGCTGATCATTCGTCTATTCTTTTGTTTAACAAGCCATTTGGCGTACTGTGCCAATTTAGCGGTGATGAAAAAAACCTATCTAACTTTATTGATAAGAAGGGTTTTTATCCAGCAGGACGTCTTGACAAAGACTCAGAGGGTTTGGTAATACTCACTGACAATGGCAAGATACAGCACCAAATATCACACCCGAAGTTTGACAAAGAAAAAACCTACCTTGTGCAAGTAGAAGGTGAAATTACTAAGGATGCAATTAACCAGCTACGTCAAGGTGTGATATTAAAAGACGGGCTAACCAAACCCGCTAAAGCAACCATTGTTCAACAACCTGACTGGCTTTGGGATAGAAACCCACCAATACGCGAACGTAAAAATATTCCAACTTCGTGGATTGAACTTAAAATTAGCGAAGGTAGGAACCGCCAAGTTAGGCGCATGAGTGCCCATGTTGGCTTTCCAACACTTAGGTTGATTCGTACACAAATTGGCGATTGGCATTTAAAAGAAATCAAATTAGGCAGTTATGAACACCTTTGAACTGGCACACCGTGCTTTAATGAGTCGCTCAATTGATGAAAAAATACACCTGACCCAGCAACTCCACACATTAAGCATTAATCAACAATTAGACTATCAAGACTACCCCATCAAACAAATACCCAAACCAGGCAGACCCAACAAACCTGAATTGGTTCGCTTTCAATCCGTGCCTCAGCGAGATAAATCAGACCTTGGTTTTATTAAAACCATACACGCCATTTGTCATATTGAATTTAATGCAATCAATTTGGCGTTAGATGCGGTTTATCGCTTTCAAAAAATGCCCAAACAGTTTTACCAAGATTGGATTAGGGTGGCTCTTGAAGAATCACAGCACTTTACTCTAATTAATAACTATCTTGTTGAGCAAGGTTATCAGTATGGAGATTTTGAAGCACATAATGGCTTATGGAAAATGACGGTTGATACCGATTATGATGTACTTGCACGCATGGCGTTGGTACCCAGAGTGTTAGAAGCCAGAGGTTTAGATGTGACACCAAAAATTCAAAAACGCTTTGCATCTTCAAAATTTAACGCTATGGTTGGTATTTTAGATGTTATTTTTACTGATGAGATTGGTCATGTAAAAATTGGCAACACTTGGTTTCATTATCTTTGTAAACAAAAAAAGGTTGATCCTATAAGCACCTTTGATGCGTTGGTAAAAAAACACATTGGCGATAAACTGCGCGGGCCTTTTAACATCGAAGCCAGAAAATTAGCCGACTTTTCCAAAGCAGAGTTAGAATACCTATCTCAACCTCATTAAATTTTAAAACTTAATGCTGCTTGAATTTAAGTTATTTTATTTACAATCTATCTAACCAAGTAGCAACACTATCAATAAGACGTTCAACCGAACTCTCATTTTCGTTATAGTAATGTTGTGCATTTTCAACAACCAGTTGTCTTGATTTTCTATTGCCTGAAACCTTAATCAACCGATTTCTATAAATTGCCAACTTTTTCACACCAGAAAAATCATTGTCCGCATAAATATCCAAGATAGGCACCGACATCTCATGGAATGGAAAACCATTTACAATCTTTTGCTTGTAATCTGTTGCGCCCACACCGATGCCAACATAAGCGCTAATCTGGCTATCACCATATTTATCGATATAACTTGTTGACATGTGTGCGCCACAACCGTGCGCAATCAATACAATATTATGAATGCCTTTTTCTTTGTAAAAATTAATCGCCGCATCAATACGCTCATGCGAATAAGGAAAAATTGGCACATAATCGTAATATTTAGCCTCTTTGTCCAACACTGGCATTTGTACCGATAAGGTATGCCAGCCTTTTTCCGTCAAACCAACACGCAGTGGTTTGATAGCATCCTCCCAGTTTGCATGCTGCCCACGATTGTGTAATACAATCACACCGCCCTTTGGTTTGTCCGCTTCGCTTTCCATAAAAATACTAAAAACTTCTTTTTCATTTTTAAGTGCAAGATACTCCACATCACCATCTATTACCGAGTCAGCTATTTGACTGACAATACGTTGCTCTCTATCAAAATCCGGCTCAATACCAACAAACTGATTAAAGTTGGTGCGCAATGTATTTGGATCAAAGTCACCAAACATTGGCAACTCTGGTAATTTTGGCATAAATGGCAGTGTAAAACTATGAACAACCTGCATGCACATTAACCCTAACACTAATAATATTTTATTTAACATGTTCACTCTCCCTTAATTTATCCAACGCAGCTTGTGCTTGAGGATGTTTGTTTTTATTTGCTTTTTGAAACCAATAAGTTGCTTGTTTAAAATTGTTTTGTTCTAACAACAACGAAGCCAAATTAAATTGTGCATATTCATCATTTTCATTTGCTGCCGTCAACCACCATTCATATGCTTTTTTCGTATTACCTTGTCGATAATACAACATTGCCAATTCACTTTGTGCGTAAGACAAGCCTTGCTTGGCAGCTTTCTCAAACCATTTAAACGCTTCTTTTTCATCTTTAGTTGCGCCCAAACCATGCAAATAACTCAGCCCAATATTGTTTTGAGCTGCCGCGTGCCCTGCTTTAGCGGCACGCATCATCCACATAAAGGCATCTTTATTGTGTCCTCTTTGAGAATAATGATAACCTGTGCGATACCAAGAGTCTACACGAATATCTGCAAATGCTGGGGGTGTAGCTAATACCCCTAATACATAGATAAAACATATTAAAAATTTTCGCATTGTCGTTATGTATTTCTTTTTTTATAAAACTATTTCGCAATAATGAATAACCAAAAGCATATTCAACTTTTGTTAAGAGTCGTTATTCATTATTACGTAACAGTCTTCAAATAAAAAAAGGGCGTCATTAAACGCCCTTTCTCTAGTTAGAAGTAATTAAGAATTACTTACCAACTGTACTAAGACCTAGTGAATGCCATGAGTTCATGCCTTCACGGTAGTACTTAAGCTTACTGTCAGGGTAACCCAACGAAAGCAATGCTCTAATCGCTGCAGGTGATTGACCACACCACAGACCATTACAGAACAAGTACAAAGTCTTGGCTTTGCTAAAGTTAAACGCACCGTCTTGCTCAGTGACACCAAACTTGCCAGTTAGAATCTCCATCACTGCATCTGGGTCTTTAGCAACCGCTTTAGCGTTTAACTTGTTAAATGGAATATTCACCGCACCTTTGATTGTACCACCTTTTTTAGCGGTAGTCCAAACTGGGGTACGTGCATCAATAACCATGACCGAGTTATCGCCATTTGCCTTATCACGTAAAGCATGGATAACATCCAACTCAGTTACCGTGTCAACCTTGGCAGGGTGAAACGGATGGCTTGGTTGAATACAGAACGGCGGGCAAGGACGTGAAGTCTTTGCAAACGCTGAGTGAATAGTTGCTTTAGTGTTTTGATTGCGCGAAATACCCGCAACACTATGCACACCCTTAACAAGCGCCACTTTGCCTTTAGGGGCAGCGCTGCTACCATTCCAGTTATGGGCAGAACCAAAAAATGCAGCCTGAGAACCCAAAGCAAGCGTTGAAGCAACAAGCAATGCTGATAATTTAATTTTCATAATAATCTCCTAGTGTGAGTTATAAAAATATAAGGCAACTATAACGCTGCCTTATATTTAAAAAACCAAATTATTTACCAACAGTGCTAAGACCTAATGAATGCCATGCGTTCATACCACTACGGTAGTACTTAAGCTTAGACTCAGGATAACCCAACGAAAGCAATGCTCTAATCGCTGCAGGTGATTGACCACACCACAGACCATTACAGAACAAGTATAAAGTTTTAGCTTTGGTGAAATTAAAGATACCATCTTGCTCAGTAACACCAAACTTACCAGTGAGAATTTCAATAACCGCATCTGGGTCCTTAGCAACTGCCTTAGAATTTAACTTGTTGAATGGAATGTTCACCGCACCTTTAATTGTGCCACCTTTTTTAGCAGTAGTCCAAACTGGAGTACGCGCATCAATCACCATTTGTGATTTGTCACCATTTGCGATGTCACGAATAGCGTGAATAACATCTAATTCACTGACTGTATCAACAGCTGCTGGTGCAAACGGTTCAGTTGGCTGAATACAAAACGGTGGACAAGGACGTGAAGTCTTTGCAAATGCCGGGTGAATAGTGGCTTTATTATTTTGGTTACGAGAGATACCTGCAACGTCCATAACACCTTTAACGATACCAACTGGCTTAGCCGTTACTGCCGTTGATGCTAATAATGCTACTGACGCAGCACTTACTACTAATGTTTTAAGTTTCATCTTCTTTTCCTCTTCTAGTTGTATAAAAAATAACTCTTTCGAGTTGGTTATTTATAGCTCCCCTTCTTAAATAAGAACTAATAAATTCTTGTTGTATTAATCGCAACTGGGCTCTTCTTCTAAATTGTGTTGCGCATAATAATCCACCACGCAAACTTCGCGTTTGTCATCATCATCAACCTCTTCACAACGATTTTTAGCACCATCTCGGACTGCCTGCATTTGTGCTTCAGTTGGATCGTCACCTAGTGCGACAACACCATCTTGTGCATCAGCAAAAACATTAAAATTTAAACTCACTAATAATCCAAATAATACTGCCAGTTTTCTCATTGTTGCTCCTAAGGTTTCATTTAAATAAAGGTGTTTATTATTCATGAAAAAAACCACTTTGCAAATATATCTAAATATAATAATATAATAATATTGATATTTTATTAAATGTTTAATTTATAATTTATCCATTGCCTGATTGGCTAATAGGTCCGCTATATCATTGCCTTTATCACCACTATGCCCTTTAACCCAGAGCCATGAAACCCGGTGTTTTTGATTAAGTTTATCTAATTTCTTCCATAAATCTACATTTTTTACCGTATTTTTTCCAGCGGTTTTCCAACCTTTTTTTTTCCAACCAACAATCCACTCGGTAATGCCGTTCATGACGTATTTTGAATCGGTATATAAATCAATAGCAATGTCTTGTGACTTAATTTCTTCTAAAGCTTTGATTGCAGCCGTGAGTTCCATACGATTATTAGTGGTTTCTTGCTCTGCGCCACTGAGTTTTTTTTCATGCCCCCCATAGCGCAACCATACACCCCAACCACCAATACCTGGATTGCCCCGGCAGCCGCCGTCTGTATAAATAACTATCCTTTCCATAAATACGATAAACCTTTGTAAAAATAAATTACATTTGAGACTATCTGCAGAAAATGAGGAAAAATTGAATAAAAATTTAAAATGAATAGTTTTTAGCTATTGATAAGAGTTTTTATTCAATTTTTACCATTTTATGCTTTAGTGTCAATGTTAATTTGTAGCCAGTACTCTAACAATGCCAAATGCCATAGGCGCGAACCATTTAGTGCTGTCATGTATTGCTCCGGCTTGTTGATTACCTTTTGTACAAAATCTTGATTATAGATGCCACGGTTGATACATTGAGTAGAATTAAGAATATCCACCATAAATTCTAAAAATTCACCACGCACATATTTAAGCGCTGGCATCGGGAAATAGCCTTTTTTTCTATCAATCACACTATCAGGCAAAAGTCCACGAGATATGTGTTTAAGTGGGTATTTACCACCATCACGCATTTTTAAACTCGGTGGGATGCTTAGCGCATGCTCAACCAAATGTGTATCCATAAAAGGCACACGTGCCTCTAATCCCCATGCCATGGTCATATTATCAACCCGTTTTACTGGATCATCAACAATCAAACGGGTGATATCCGTGCGAAAAACCTTGTCCATAAATTCTTCTGCATTAGGCTTAGCAAATTCTCTGTTAAGCCAATCTTGCGTGTGATTGCCGCTGTGGTAGTTTGCATTAACGGTTTGCAGATATTCCTCATAAGGTCGATCCACATAATGTTTGGCAAAACGCTCGACATCACTACCCAATTCGCTCTGCATGCGTGAATACCAAAAATAGCCCGCAAATGCCTCATCCGCACCCTGCCCTGAAAGCACCACTTTAATATGTTTTGATACTTGCTCAGACAACAAATAAAATGCCACTGCATCCTGCCCCACCATTGGCTCTGCCATGTTTGCTACTGCTTCGCTCAATCGTGGCAATACCTGTGAATTGGGTACTTTGATTTTTTCATGCTGGGTGTTAAACTTTTTAACTATTTGGTCAGAATATTCAAACTCTGAGCCCGCTTCATCGTCAATATCTTCAAAGCCAATCGAAAAAGTGCGAATGTCTTTGTGCCCTGCCTCATGTAAAAGTCCAACCAACAAAGAAGAATCCAACCCACCTGAAAGCAACACGCCAATCGGCACATCGGCTGCCAACATTCTTTTATCAACTGCCTTAATCAAAAGTTCGTGGGTTTTTTCTAAATATTGAGCATCACTTAGCTTGGTTCTTTGCGCCGAAGGTTGCCAATAGGTTTTTTCAACAACCTTGCCTTTTTTATCAATACTCAATGTGGTGGCTGGTTTGATTTTATTCACACCACGCAAGATAGTGTTCGGTGCTGGCACGACCCCATGTAAAGACAATTGCTGTTGCAAGGCAACTGGGTTGATATCGGTATCAACGCCCAATACTGTTAATGCTTGAATGTTAGAGGCAAAACTAAACGCCTGATTTGTCAGATTAAAATACAAGGGTTTAATGCCCATTCTATCGCGTGCGACAAATAACTTTTCACCGTTGTAAATACAAAAAGCAAACATGCCATCCAAATGCTGCACACAATCTTCTCCCCACAGATGATAAGCCTTAAGAATGACTTCTGTATCAGAGTTTGAAAAAAAGCGATAACCCTGCCTAATCAAATCTTGACGCAGTGACTGATAATTATAAATCGTACCATTAAACACCAAGGTCAAACCCAAAACATCGTCTACCATTGGCTGATGCGCATGGTTAGACAAATCAATAATACTGAGTCTTTGATGCCCAAACCCCACACTTTTATCTACCCACACACCGCTATCATCAGGGCCTCTGCGTGCAATTTTTTGCATCATAGATTTTAAATCTTGTGATTTAACTGTTTGATTATCAAACCTTAATTGTCCGCAAAGTCCACACATATAAAAGCCACTAAGAATGTAAAATAGTTCATTTTATCAAGTTAAACAACAATGGCACAAACACTTTACGACAAATTGATGTCTGTACACACAGTGCGTGAAGAAAAAGGCACTGCGCTTATTTACATTGATAGACAACTTATTCATGAGGTGACCTCCCCTCAAGCTTTTGAAGGTTTGCAAATGGCAGGTAGAAAACCCTGGCGCTTACAAGCAAACTTGGCAGTGCCTGATCACAATGTGCCAACTACAGAGCGTTCATCAGGTGTAAGTGGTATTGCAGACCCCGTGTCTAAATTGCAAATTCAAACACTGGACAAAAACTGCGAAACCTTTGGCATTAATGAAATACCCATGAACGATATTCGTCAAGGCATTGTGCATGTGGTGGGTCCTGAACAAGGGGCTACCCTACCAGGAATGAGCGTTGTTTGTGGTGATTCACACACCTCTACACACGGTGCATTAGGCGCACTGGCTTTTGGTATTGGCACCTCAGAAGTAGAGCACGTTTTGGCAACGGGCTGTCTGTGGCAATCTAAGTCAAAAAATTTCAAAATTACAGTCAGTGGCACGCTTAATACACACGTTAGCGCTAAAGACATTGCGCTTTATATTATTGGAAAAATTGGCACAGCAGGTGGCACAGGTTATGCCATTGAGTTTGCCGGTGATACCATTGAAGCACTCTCTATTGAAGGCAGAATGACTTTGTGTAATATGGCAATTGAAGCCGGTGCGCGCGTCGGTTTGGTTGCAGTTGACGACAAAACCATTGACTATGTTAAAGGTCGCCCACTGGCACCAAAAGATGAAAAATGGGATGCCGCTGTTGACTATTGGAAAACCCTACATTCTGATGAAACTGCACAGTTTGACCAAACACTAAATCTCAAAGCAAGCGATATTAAACCACAAGTCACTTGGGGCACTTCGCCTGAAATGGTCGTGGCGATTGACGAAGCTGTGCCCAACCCTAAAAATGCTAAAAATGAAGTGCAAAAAACCAGTTGGGAAAACGCACTCAACTATACCCATCTAAGTGCTGATACCAAGATATCCGACATTACAATTGACAAAGTATTTATTGGCTCTTGCACCAACTCTCGGATTGAAGATTTACGTGCTGCCAGCGACGTATTAAAAGGCAAGCATATCGCCGATAATATTAAACTTGCCTTGGCAGTACCCGGTTCAGGGCTGATTAAAAAACAAGCCGAAGATGAAGGCTTAGACAAAATATTTACCGATGCAGGCTTTGAATGGCGTGAAGCAGGTTGCTCCATGTGTTTGGCAATGAATGCTGACAAACTCGAAGTCGGTGAGCGTTGCGCCTCTACTTCCAATCGTAATTTTGAAGGTCGTCAAGGGCAAGGTTCATTTACCCACCTTGTAAGTCCTGTGATTGCCGCTGCATCTGCAGTTGCAGGTCGTTTCTCGAATGTATAAAGGATTTTAATATGCAAAAATTTACCACTTTAACTTCCATTGCCGCACCGCTTGACAGAGCTAATGTTGATACCGATGCGATTATTCCCAAGCAATTTTTAAAATCCATTAAACGCTCTGGGTTTGGGGTGAATTTATTTGATGAGTGGCGCTACCTAGACCACGGAGAAGTGGGTATGGATAACAGCCAGCGCCCAATCAACACCGATTTCGTTTTAAACAAATCTGAATACCAAGGCGCACAAATACTCTTAGCGAGAGAGAATTTTGGCTGTGGCTCAAGCCGAGAACATGCTCCTTGGGCTTTGGTTGATTATGGTTTTAAAGTTATTATTGCACCGAGTTTTGCCGATATTTTTTATAACAATTGTTTTAAAAATGGCATTTTGCCGATTGTGCAAGACAACACTGTTATGGATATTTTATTTGCATTCAGAGGCAAAATCACCATTAATCTTGAGATGCAAACCATTACCGCAGATGCAAAAAACTATCCCTTTGAAGTCGATGCAGAGCGCAAGCGCCGCCTACTAGAGGGTTTGGATGATATTGGGCTAACCCTACAATATAAAAACGACATTAAAGCTTTTGAAAAAAATTATTTTAAAACTTATTCTTGGTTACAATGATTTATTATGATTGCACAACTGACTGGACAAATTGTAGAAAAAACCCCACCTGAAATCTTGCTTAAAGTGGGTGGCATTACTTATGAAATCCTTTGCCCAATGTCAAGTTTTTATAAAATTGGCGACGAAACAAACCTCTCTTTACACACGCATTTACAAGTTAAAGAAGATGCACACACTTTGTATGGCTTTGTCTCTAAAGATGAAAAAACACTCTTTAGAGAACTGATTCGCGTTAATGGTGTTGGCCCTAAAGTCGCACTCGCTATTCTGTCGCACCTTGATATTGGCGCACTAATAAGTGCGGTTGCCAATGAAGACGATGCATTGCTTGCCAAAACACCAGGTATTGGTAAGAAAACTGCACAAAAACTCATTGTTGAGCTTAAAGACCGCTTAGCAAAACTCAGTTTAACAGATACAAAATACCAACCCAGTCTTGCGAGTACCAACAATCCAAATATTACCAAAGCACTGCAGGCATTACAGGCACTTGGCTTTAAAGTAAAAGAAGCAGAGAAGATGCTTAGTGGTATTGATAACAACTCACTTTCTACTGAAGCACTGATTCGTCAAGCACTACAAAACAAATAGCAAGCCTTAAAACGGCATCCATTCAGGGAAAATCTCTCTTAGCGCAATAACAGCAATAATCAGTGGTGCAATCGTAGCGGCCAATAAAAACCAGGCATGGTAAGCTGCGCCACCAATACCTAACGATGCTTTAATACTGGATTTTGTAGCAAGCACCCAAGCAGCAAATAGGCTGATACCAAAACCACCCAAAGGCAATAAAATATTGGCTGTTAGATAATCCAAGCTGTCAAAAATATTTTTGTCGCCAATAATCTTAATGTCTGACCAGTCATTAAATGCTAATAAAGCAGCAATACCAATCAACCAAATAATACTGCCCACAAACCAAGTAGAAAGATTGCGCTTTAATGTCATTTTTTGTTCAATGGCGTGTACCACCGGCTCTAAAATTGAAATTGCTGAAGAAAGCGCTGCAATCAACAATAAAAAGAAAAAGAAAACACCGAAGAACTGCCCAAAAGGCAGCGCCAATAAGGCATTTGGCAAGGAAATAAACAACAATGATGGCCCGCTACTAGGGTCAAGTCCGTGGGTAAAAATCAATGGAAAAATTGCCAACCCCGCCAACAACGCCACCAGTGTATCTACTAATGCGATACTCAGTGATAAGCGCACCACAGGTGTGCCTTTATCCAAATAAGAACCATAGACCATCATCGCACCCATGCCTAGGGACAAGGTAAAGAATGCATGCCCCAACGCCGTTAAAACCGCTTCGGTGTTAATTTTAGAAAAATCGGGTGTAAATAGATAATCAAATGCTTGAGAAGCGCCAGGTTGTTGTATGGCATATATAACCAATATAGCCAAAATAACAAACAGCATTGGCATGACTAAGGAAATTAATTTTTCAATACCCTTTTTAACGCCTCTGGACACAATAGCGATGGTTAAAAGCATAAACACACTGTGCCATAAAAGTAATTGCAATGGATTGGCAAGCAAGTTACCAAAATATTGTTCAACTGCTTTAGCGTCACTATTTAATAAACCATTTTGCAGAAATACCGATAAATACTCTAATGACCAACCTGCAACCACGGAATAAAACGACAAAATCAAAAAACCAGTAATCACACCCATATAACCAAACAACACCCAAAAACGACTGGCTCTAAATTGTCTAGAAAGGTTTTCAAATGCAGAGATAGGGTTGGCTTGTGCAGTTTTACCAATTAAGAGCTCTGCAATTAATACTGGAATACCAACCAAAGCAATACATAATAAATACACCAGCACAAATGCACCGCCACCATTTTCACCCACAATATAAGGAAACTTCCAAATATTACCCAGCCCAACGGCAGAACCAATAGCAGCCAATAAAAACACGGTGCGACTTGACCAATGTGGATTATTCATTGTTTTATACCCCCTTTAACATCCCGTTTATTATAATTAAGAACATGACAAAATGGTATTTTTTAATTTTTCTACCCATACTGACCTGGGCACACCCTATGACAGAGTTGCAACAAGCCTACATTGATAAGGGCAAAAACTACACGCCAAGAACCCAACACCTTGACAAACAAGGTCGTGCAAAATTCGTCAATCATTTGATTTTAGAATCTTCCCCCTACCTACTACAACATGCACACAATCCTGTGGATTGGTATGCTTTTTCAGACGAAGCATTTAACAAAGCCAAGCGTGAGAATAAACCGATTTTTATCTCGATTGGTTATGCCACTTGTCATTGGTGTCATGTGATGGAAGAGGAAAGTTTTGATGATGTTGAGGTTGCTGATATTTTAAACAAACACTTTGTTTCAATTAAGGTTGATCGAGAAATCCGCCCTGAAGTTGATGCCACCTATATGAATGTTGCACAACTGTTAAATGGTACAGGAGGTTGGCCGCTCAATGCGGTGTTGTTACCAGATGGCAAGGCATTTTTTGCAGGGGTGTATTTTCCAAAATCCGAGTTGCTTAAAATTCTGACAAATATTACTCAATTATGGCAAAACCAACAAGCCGATGTTATTAAGCAAGCCGATGAGATTGCCCAAATCCTCAACAAAAATACGCACACCACCCAAGACTCATTAAACAAAAATATCGCCACCCAAAGTGCACAAGCTCTGCTGGCAGATTTTGATGAACTTGAAGGCGGTTTTGGACAAGCGCCCAAATTCCCCAATGAATCTTCATTGTTGTTACTCATTGACGAGCAAAAACGTCGCCCAAGCAACACTCAATTAAATGCGATAACCACGACCTTGGATGCCATGGCAAGTGGTGGCCTGTATGATGTTGTGGGTGGTGGCTTTCATCGTTATTCCACTGACAGTGCGTTTTTAGTGCCGCATTTTGAAAAAATGCTTTACAACCAAGCGCAATTGGCTTTGGTTTATACACGCGCCTATCAACTCACTGAAAAACCTCTTTACAAACACATTGCCAAACAAACACTGGATTATGTTTTGCGCGAAATGCACAGCAAAACAGGTGGCTTTTTCTCAGCCACCGATGCGGACTCCGAAGGGGAAGAAGGCACGTTTTTTACCTGGTCACACAACGAACTAAAATCCGTTTTCAATGATAATGAATTTAAGCAATTTAGCGAGTGGTTTGACTTATCTTCTTACACCAATTTTGAAGGCAAACAGATTATTCGTTTCCAAGACATCAATACCGTCCAAACCAGCAACTATCCGAAAATTGACGCCCTATTAAAGAAACTCTACCACATCAGAAACCAAAGACAAGCACCTCTAACTGACCACAAGGTGCTACTTTCTTGGAATGCCCTCATGGTGCCCAGTTTGCTTGAAGCAGGTAGCACATTTAACGAAGAACAATACACCCAAGCCGGCTTAAAATTGGCAAATTATCTACAAACCTTCAAGCAAAACCAAACGCACTATCGTGTCTCAATTGACAACAAACTTGAAGCCAAAGCCTTGTTTGAAGACTACGCCTATCTGTCCAATGCTTACCTATCGGTATTTGACCAAGCGCATGACAAAGCATGGCTTGATAGAACGATTGCCCTACTAAGTACAATGAACGATAAATTTTGGGATAAAGCAAGCGGAGGCTTTAACATGAGCGAGGGCAACAAATATTTAAATGTTCACCATAAAGAATCCTACGATGGTGCCATGCCATCCAGCAACGCCATTGCTTATCAAACACTGATTAAACTTAACAATAGAGCAGATGACTCTGCATTTAAACAACAAGCACAGCAACTAATCGGTGCTTTTGCCCAACAAATTGAACAAAATCCAAGCGCTTATAGCGCGTTTATTTCAGGGTTTAATGATGCTGAATATGGTGAATTGGGCAGTGTGCGTTATGCTTACAATGGTCGCGTTCGCATTCAAACAAGCAAATTAGACAACCATCAACTGACAGTCAATATTACATTACAACCCCATTGGCATATTAATTCAAGCCAACCCTTGCAAGACTCACTGATTGCCACGCAAATACACAATGAAGATAGCAATAACTGGCACATTGAGAAAATCACTTATCCGTCAGGAAAACTCACCCAATTAGGCTTTTCAAAAGAAAAGCTCTCGGTTTATGAAGATCAAGTGAACATCAAACTTGATTTGCAACAACGCTCAAAAGACTATGTGCCACCAACATTGTCTCTAACACTACAAGCCTGTAGCGATAAGGTTTGCTTACCACCCACCACGCTCACACTCAAACCTTAAACCAACCATCAATTGAGACGCCGGGCTTCTCAATCGCTTGGTCATTAATTCTTGATTTTGCTTTGTATCCAATTGACAAACTGATAATTCATCACATAAAAACACGGCAATAACACCAAGGTCATCAAGGTGCCAAATAACAGCCCATAACCCAATGACAACGCCATCGGCTGCAAAATAAAGTCGCTACCACCAATACCATAAGCCAAAGGAATAACGCCAGCTAACGTTGTGAGTGTGGTTAATACCACAGCACGTAATCGCTCCTTTGCACCCCGTATTACCCACTCAAACACAGGTGTGGTAGCAGCGTATTTTTGCTTTAAGTAATTCAAGTGAGACACCATGACCAAAGAATCATTCACAATCACTCCAATCAATGCCAAACCACCGAGCATTGCAAAAAAACTCAATGACTCTCCATGTAAGAAAAATGCCCAAATAACGCCAATCGCCGCAAATGGGATGGCGCTTAATACTAATAATGGTTGCGTATAAGAATTAAACAATAAAACCAACAATAAAAATATGGCAAAAACTGCCATAATAAAGGCTTTTAATAAACTTTTCATAGATTGCTGCGTTTCCTTTGCGCCACCTTCACTCAAAATACGCACATCAGGATACAAAGTAACTGCATTTAATTGCTCTAAAGTTTGTTTGATAATTGCTTGCGATGTGGTGACTTGATCATCCACGCTACCACTGATTAACACCGAACGCTGCCCATTAAAATGATTAAAGTCTGGCTCTCCATCAAGGGTTTGAATGGATGAAAATTGTTTAAGTGGTACTGGACGACCTTTTCGGTTGCTAATTTTCAACCCATTAATAATAGATTCAGATTGCTTTAAATCGCCTAAATACACACGAAAATCTACATCACTATCACCATAGCGAATATCGGTAACATCAATGCCTGTAAAAGCAGATTTTAGATAGCGACTCACCGTAACAAAATCCACGTCCAGTCTTGCCATTTTTTCAAAATCAAGCACCACTTCGATGCGTGATTTTCCTAATTTGTCATCCCGATCCACATTGTCTAAACCTTTGATTTTAGACAGGATTTTCTCAATCGCACTGGCAGCACTGTTGCGTTGTATGTCGTTACTGCTTACTATCTGTATTTCAACATCTTCGCCTTGTGGTGGACCTGGTCGTTTAATTGAAAAAGTAAATTTTTCAGCTTCTGGAATATCATTGACGTGATTTTTCAATTCTGCCAATAATACTTTTGCTTGCTGTTTCCTTTGTCCAGAAGGCACCAAATCAATTTGAATCCTTGCTTTATAATCAAATCTTTGCCCAACGGTATTGGTCAACGAGTCTAAATCATCACCCACTATCTCGGTAATAAGTCGCTCTGCTTTTTTACTTATTTTTGCTGTATGTTGCAGAGAACTACCTGCCGGCATTTGTAGTTTTGCATAAATAACATCCGCACCCGCAGCAGGGAATAGAGTAACGCGCATTTGTAAAAAAGCAAAAACAATCGAAGTAAATAACAATATCACAAACCCCAACACCACAATGTAGCGCCTTTTAAGTACTTGCTTTAAAAACCCTTCAAACCACAATTCAGCTTTATCAAAAAACGCTTGCCCAAGCGGCTCTTTTTTTTCATCTACATTTGCCAAATGTGCTGGCAGCGCAATCGTCACCTCTAAAAAAGAAAGCGCCAGTGAAAAAATCACCACCACTGGAATCACATAGATAAATTTACCCATGGTGCCGTCCATTAAAAACATTGATGAAAAGGCAAAAATAGTGGTTAATATCGTCGTAATGACTGGCATGATAACACGCTTAAAACCACATATCACTGCTTGATATTTATCACCGCCCAGCTGCTTATAACGATGAATACTCTCTGCCACAATAATTGAATCATCCACCACAATACCCAGCACCAATATCATCGCCGCCATAGAAACCAGATTAATCGTCTCACCGCTCATGCCTAACAACGCCACTGCGCCTAATAATGATACTGGCAGACTCAGTGCCACCCAAAAAGCGGTTTTTAAAGATAAGAATACACCCAATACAAGCAATACCAATAACAAGCCAATCACACCATTTTTAGTCACAATATCAAGTCGACTACGCACAAATTTAGACAAGTCAGAGGAATAAAAAAACTTAAGTTCTGGATATTTTTTATCTTGCAACGCCCCTACTTTTTCTTTCACCAAATCAATGGTATCAATAATGTCTGCTTGCTCTTGTTTGCGAATTTTTAAAATAAAACCTTTGCCACCATTAACACGAATAATAGAGTTTTCCTCAACACTGCCATTGGTGATGCTGGCAATATCTTTCAAGCGTACGATTGGCCCATCAAAACTTGATTTAATAATCACATCGCCAACCGCCTGCGCCTTATCAAAATTTGCCAATACAACAATATTTTTTTCATCAGTAACATCATTGTTGTCGCCTGCTGTATACCGCTGATTACGCTTTTCAATAACATCCAACACCTGCGGCAAGGACAACTTATATTGATAGAGTTTATCGGTATCAATCCGAATTTGAATTTCCCGGTCTAAATACCCCTCTTTAACCACCTCAGAAACCCCATCAACCAATTCTAACTCTCTAGCAACGACATCAACATTGTCTCTTAATACCGAAAAATCAAGCGTTTCACTACTGATATTGACTTTTAAGATGCTTCTGAGTGAATTTTTTTGATCAACAACTTTGGGTAGGTTTACAACTTCTTTTGGTAGGTCTCTCACCCTATCAACAGCATTGGTGATTTCTTGTTTTAAAGCGCTAATATCGGGCGTATCTTGAGACAGCTTTACAACAATACTAGACCCCCCTTCACGAGAAACCGAAGAAAAACTGTCAATCCCTGTAATACTGCGCAACTCATCTTCTATGGGGTTGGTTACATTCTGTTCAACATCTTCAGGGGAGGCACCAGGGTAGGCTGTAGTAATACTAACAACTTCAAAATCTACGGCAGGAAATTGATCTCTTTGTATGTTGAACAAAGAAAATAAACCAACGGCAATAATGCTAACAGTAAAAACCAGTGCTAATTTTTTTTGTTTAACAAAGAAGTTAAAAAGACTGTCCATAAGGGCGGATTATACCAAACCCCACTTTCTAAAAGCCATTAACAATTAGAGACCTTTGCATAAATAGGGGTGATTAGCAAAATGACAAATTTTGTCCATTTGGTGATTTTATTAAAACCAGTCCCAGCAGGGCTTCGGCAGGCTTTAATAAAATTAGCAAATGGGTGAAAGGTGGCGTTTTGATGATTATTCATATTTATGCAAAGGTCTCAATTAATTGTTAAAAAAAATAATACTCATTATTACACCCATCCATTCAAATTCAAATTGAGACTCTTGCATGATTGCAACTTCGCCTTGAAAAAGCGCTATAGATTGACCGTGTGTGGTATGATGTATATACTTTGTATCACACTGAGGTAACAAAATGCAAATAGAAAGTCGAGTGCAAAAATGGGGCAATGGATTGGCACTAAGAATGTCCGGCGCATTAAGAACCATTCCCAACCTTAAAGAAGGCGATATCTTAACCATTACCATTAGTGAGAATGGCTTTAGTGCCATTAAACCAAATAATAGAAAATTTAGCGAACAAGAATTATTATCAGGCATAACAGCAAGTAACGCACACACTGATTTAGCGCCCAAATTTCTTGATAGTGAATATGAGTAACTATATTCCAGATAGGGGTGACATTGTGTGGCTAGACTTTGAACCTATAAAAGGCAGAGAAATCGGAAAATATCGTCCAACACTCATCTTATCATCAAAACAATACGCCAAAAAAACAGGTATGGTTATTTGCTGTCCAATTAGCACTAGCATCCGTGGCGGACTAACAGAAGTAGCCATCAATAATTTAGACAAACCCAGTGTCGTTGCCAGTGCCATCGTCAATACACTAAGTTTTAGAGACAGAAAAGCAAAACTAATTACCAAGACTGAGAGACATGTTCTTGATGAAGTTTTAAGCAAATTACTACCATTGCTAGGCGCATAAAAACTGAGACGCCGGGCTTCTCAGTTTGTCAAATAGTGCTATTGTGTAATCTGAGTTTAATTATTGCGAGCGCGCTTACGTTCATTCTCGGTGAGTAGGCGCTTGCGAATACGAATATTATTCGGTGTCACCTCTACCAATTCATCATCGTCAATAAATTCTAATGCTTGCTCAAGATCCAATTTAATCGGTGGCGTTAATACCACTGCATCATCAGTACCTGAGGCACGAACATTAGTGAGCTGCTTGCCTTTCATGACATTTACCACCAAATCCTTGTCACGTGTGTGAATGCCCACAACCATACCTTCATAAATATCGGTATTGTGTTCAACAAAAAATTTGCCTGATTTTTGCAAATTAAAGATGGCGTAAGCCACGGCTTGACCTTGCGTCATTGAAATCAGCGAGCCGTTATTTCTTTGCCCAATCACCCCTTCTTTTTGTGGTTTGTAACTGTCAAAGGTAGAATTCATCAAGCCTGTACCTGTGGTAGCTGTTAAAAACTCCGTTCTAAAACCAATTAAACCACGTGCTGGAATATTAAAATCCAATTTCACACGACCATTACCATCAGGTGTCATATTGGTCAGCTCTGCTTTACGCTCACCCAATTTTTCCATGACCGTACCCTGATGTTGGGTTTCAACATCTACACTCAAATCTTCAAACGGCTCACAAACCACACCATCAATTTCTTTTAAAATTACTTGTGGACGCCCTACTGCCAATTCATAGCCCTCTCGTCGCATCGTCTCAATCAAGACAGATAAATGCAATTCTCCACGACCCGAAACAATAAATTCTGATGGGTCCTTTGTATTTTCAACACGCAGTGCCACGTTATAAATCAATTCTTTATCCAAGCGATCACGAATGTTTCTTGAAGTAATATATTTACCATCCAACCCAGCGAATGGCGAATCATTCACTCTAAATGCCATAGACACCGTTGGTTCGTCCACGCTCAGTGGCGGCAAAGCTTCAACATTTTCCACATCACAAATAGTATCTGAAATAGAAATCCCCTCAATACCTGTAATACAAACAATATCACCGGCTTCTGCACTGTTGGTTTCAATTTTTTCCAAGCCCATAAAACCCATCAAACTGGCAATCTTTGCTTTGCGCTGCGTGCCATCACCGCTGACCACCATAGCCTGTTGATTTTTGTTGATTGTGCCACGCGCAATACGACCAATGCCAATCGCACCAACGAATGAGGAATAATCCAACGCAGTAATTTGCATTTGCAAGGGTGCATCAATATCCACTTCTGGTGCAGCGACTTTTTCAACAATCGTCTCAAACATTGGCGTCATATCACCTTCACGCACATCATCTTCCAAAGTGGCATAACCATTAATACTTGAAGCATAAATAATCGGAAAATCCAATTGTTCATCGGTTGCACCCAACTGGTCAAACAAATCAAACACTTGATCAATCACCCAATCAGGGCGCGCCGCATCTTTGTCAATTTTATTGATTACTACAATTGGGTTTAATCCTTGGTCAAAAGCCTTTTTAGTTACAAAACGTGTCTGTGGCATAGGACCTTCTTGTGCGTCCACCAATAGCAACACCGAATCCACCATTGATAAGACACGCTCTACCTCACCACCAAAATCCGCGTGTCCTGGGGTGTCAACAATATTGATATGATAGTCATTCCATTTAATCGCCGTATTTTTACTAGAGATAGTAATACCGCGTTCTTTCTCTAAGTCGTTGGAATCCATCATTCTGTCGGTTGACTCAAAACGCTCATCAAACGTCTGTGATTGCTCTAAAAGCTTATCAACCAGTGTGGTTTTTCCGTGATCAACGTGGGCAATAATAGCGATGTTTCTAAGTTTAGTGTTCATACTTAAGTGATAGAAAAAAAGACGTTATTATCCCCTAAACTAGCCTTTGTCTAAATGAGATCTTTGCATAAATTAGGGGTGATTAGCAAAATGACAAATTTTGTCCATTTGGTGATTTTATTAAAACCAGTCCCAGCAGGGCTTCGGCAGGTTTTAATAAAATTAGCAAATGGGTGAAAGGTGACGTTTTGATGATTATTCATATTTATGCAAAGGTCTCTAAACAATAATCAAACATGAAATTACCAAAACACCAAATTGAGATGTCGCCGAATTGAGAAGCCCGGCGTCTCAATTCGGTAGCATGTACTAAATATAGCCAATTGTGTGTTAAAATGTTACCTTATTCGTACTAATGAGGAGAGGCAAAAAAAATGAGAGGCAAAAAAAATGCTAACAAATACTGAAAAAAGCAGAACCAATGTTTATCTTAATAAAGAAAAAAAAGAACAAGCCAAAGCTATTTTTAAAGAATATGGCATGGGATTGTCTGATGCCATTAATATCTTTTTAACACAGTCGGTTGCCAGTCGAGGGTTGCCATTTGAAGTACGATTACCCGAAGAGCAGTATATGCCTAATGAAAAAACCATTCAAGCGATTGAAGATATCGATAATCCAAAAACTTCAAATATTATGACACTGGAGGAATTTAAGCAAGCAATGGAAAATAACTTTGCAAACTATGATTAAAATGCATTACCAATTAGACATTAAAAAATCTTTTGCCAAAGATGAGAAAAAATTAAATTTATCAAAATCCCACCACGCTAAACTCTACATTTATATTGGTCAATTACTCAATAAACAGCCTTTACCCAAAGCAGCTAGAGACCATCAACTTAGCGGCGAATATCGACATTGTAGAGAATTTCACTTGGGTGGTGATTTGCTGGTTATTTACCAAATAAAACACAACACCTTATATCTTGCCAGAATTGATTCACACGCTCAATTATTCAAGTAACAAGGCTATTTAATACTCACAATTTCAACAATCTCATTATGGCAAAAAAAGGCTCTTCTGGACGCTGGATGTCCGAACATTTAAGCGACGAATACGTGAAACTTGCGCAAAAGCAAGGGTATCGCTCGCGTGCTGTTTACAAACTCAGTGAAATTGTTGAAAAAGACAAATTTATCAAATCTGGTGACAGGGTTTTGGATTTGGGTGCTGCGCCTGGTGGCTGGAGTCAAATTGCAAGCAAAATGGTGGGTAAAAAAGGGCAAGTGATTGCCAGTGATATTTTGGATATCGAGCCGATTGGTGGTGTAGATTTTTTGCGTGGTGATTTCACTGAGATTGAAGTCTATGAAAAATTACTGACACTCACCAAGGGTGAGAAAGTCGATGTGGTGCTTAGCGATATGGCGCCCAACATGAGTGGGCAACTTTCCGTTGACATACCAAAATCACTGTATCTGTGTGAATTGGCGCTTGATATGGCAATCAAAACACTAACACCACAAGGTTATTTCTTTATTAAGGTTTTTCAGGGTGCGGGTTTCGATGACTACATTAGAGCCACCCGAGCCGCCTTTCAAAAAGTTGTTGTTCGCAAACCTAAAGCGTCACGTCCACGCTCTAAAGAAGTTTATTTACTCGCAAATACATTGAAATAACAAGATAAAATAGCGGACTATGAAAACTTTTGAAGACATTCAAAATCTTGTTCAAGATGACGTTGATAAAACCAATCAGACATTGATTGAGCATCTAAGCTCTGATGTAGCACTCATTAACCAGATGAGTAATTACATCATTAATGCCGGCGGTAAACGCCTGCGTCCGTTATTGTTATTGTTGTGTGCACGTGCCACCCATTATCAAGGAACACACCATCATTTAATGGCAGCCGTCGTTGAACTGATTCATACTGCGACTTTGTTGCACGATGATATTGTTGACGAATCGCACTCTCGTCGTGGCAAAGAAACGGCTAACGATGTTTGGGGCAATGCTGCCAGTGTTTTGGTGGGAGATTTTTTGTATTCTCGTGCTTTTGAAATGATGGTTAAACCTAATTCAATGCGGATTATGACTATTTTGTCTAAAGCCACCAATGAGATTGCACAAGGCGAAGTTTTACAACTGCTCAATTGCCAAAATGCTGCCCTTACTGAAGCGGAATATTATCAAGTCATTGAGCGTAAAACAGCGGTATTGTTCCAAGCAGCAACGCAAATCGCTGGGGTTTTATCCAATGTAGAAGAAGTGCAAGAAAAAGCACTTAAAAATTATGGTTTGCATTTGGGCAATGCCTTTCAAATCATTGACGATGTACTGGACTACGAATCAGATGCACAAACTTTGGGCAAAGAAGTGGGGGATGATTTAAACGAAGGCAAAACCACTTTGCCTATTATTTACGCACTTAAAAACACCACAGGAAAAGACAAACAACTGCTAGAGGACGCCATTAACAATGCTGACAACTCTAAAATTGAGCAAGTGCTTGATATTTTACAATCTGTCAATGCCTTTGACTACACGCGAAAACAAGCGCAAAAATCAGCCGATTTGGCAAAGCAGTCCCTAAATTCTCTGCAAGATTCCCAATACAAAGAAGCATTAATTTTACTTTGCGACCTATCTTTACAAAGAAAATCATAAACAACACTAGATGTTGCCTGAAAAATTAAAAACCCAAATCCGCGATTCTTTTATTGCGCTCAAGCAAGGCATGGATGGCTTTCAAGCGCGTGCCTCACAAAATAAAATGATTGCTGAAGTTTCCAAAACGCTGACCGGACACTATCCACAAAGCAACAAAATCCTATGTGTCGAAGCACCCACTGGCACAGGTAAGACCTTTGCTTATCTACTCAGCGCCATCCCTATTGCCAAACACCATAAAAAAACCCTAATTGTCTCTAGTGCAAATGTTGCTCTGCAAGAACAACTACTACTCAAAGACTTACCCGAAGCGCAACAATATTGCACTGCAGATTTTGAATACACGCTAGCTAAGGGACGCTCACGCTATGTTTGCATTCGCAATCTGATTAATTTAGCAGAAGACAATGCCAGTGATGACCTGTTGTTTGATGCAAATTTATTATTTGACGAGCCGCCCAGCCAGCACCAACTCAACACTTTAAGCACTCTATACGACGACTACTCAGCCAAAAAATGGAATGGTGAAATTGATGATTTAAGCAAAACACCTGAATTTGCGCTGTGGCAAAAAATTGCCTGCAATCGCTTTACCTGCACCGCAAAAAGTTGTGAATTTTACCAAGACTGTGCCTTCTTCAAAGCACGAAAAAAAATCGCCAAAGCCGATGTTATTATTGCCAACCACGACTTGGTTCTAGCAGATTTATCAACCGGCAATACCGTCTTGCCCGAAGTAGAAGATAGCATCTTTATTTTTGACGAAGCACACCATTTAAACAACAAGGCGCTATCGCACTTCTCATTATCTGCCAGTACTGAATTTATTAAAAGCAGTATGCGTCAAGCCAAAGGGTTAAGCGAACAAATTGCCAAACTTACCGAGCAAGAGCCTATTGAAGTTGACGTTAAGCAAACAGAAAGCCATTTAAAAGATTTAACAGTATTATTAAAATCACTCTCCTTTGAAGACGATATACACCTGTTTAACCAAGGCAAAGTTAATAGCGACATTGTCGCTTGTAGCACGCAAATTAACACCTTGATGATACAAACACTCAACCGATTAATCGGGCTAAAAAAATCTTGGGAAGACTATTTAAAAATAAAAATCGTAGATAAAAATATTGCCGACCCACTCAACAATGCACTGGGCGAATGTGAGCAACATTTAATCAATATCGTTGAATTACTCTTATCCTTTTTAAAAACCGACGATAGCGATAAATCACCCCACTCTCGTTGGATAGAAAAAAACATTGCCAACAAAAAAACCAACTACAGTTTATGCAGCGCACAAACCGATATTTCTACCAATTTAGACACACTAATTTGGTCCAAAGCAGCAGGTTGCATACTCACCTCTGCCACACTCGCCTCTTTGGGCAGTTTTGACAGACTCAACAAACAACTGGGCTTAAATAAAACCAACAACCAATATCTACGCCTACCTTCGCCTTTTTCTTTTGAACAAGTCGATTTTATTGTTGCCAAACTTCAAGCCACACCCCAACAAATATACGAACACACCCAAGAAGTTGCCGAGCAACTCCTGCAGCGTATCGACCCCACGCAAAGCACACTAGTATTATTCGCCTCAAACAAACAAATGCAGAGCGTGGCAGACCTGATTGAAAATAAACTCGAACCACATTTATTGGTGCAAGGCGAATTTTCAAAAAAATTGATTCTAGAAAAACACACAAATTTACGACAACAAAACCAAGGCAGTGTGATTTTTGGCTTGGACAGTTTTGCCGAAGGTGTCGATTTAAAAGGGGACAACCTCACCCACGTCATCATTGCAAAACTACGCTTTAGCGTGCCCACCTCGCCCATTGATAAAACACTATCAGACTACTTAGAATCCCAAAACCGCAACCCTTTTATGGAAATCTCCTTACCCGATGCTTCACTCAAACTCATTCAAGCCTGTGGACGACTCATTCGCAGTGAAACCGATACTGGGAAAATCACCATTTTTGACAATCGATTAGTCACTAAGTTCTATGGCAAACAACTACTCAACGCCCTACCCAACTACAACATCATCATCGAAAAATAACAACTGAGACGCCCAGCGTCTCAGTATAGAAAATAGCAAAATTTCATCATTCTAACTGCTGACTAAGCCTAAGTTTTCTAACCTCCGAAATAGAATTTTGAATGGTTTTATTGTTATGAAAGTCGTCTAATATCTCATCAATAATAGGTCCGCTTTGTTCAACAGTCATACCCACACTAAGACGCCTGTCGTACAATATTTTTAAAAACAAATAATCCAACCCTGTCAATAAATCAAACACACTCTTATCATTCGAAATCGAAGGATTTACCCAGTCCGAATCATTAGAGATACCCGTTGCTTGACTTAACTCTTCCACCACGCAACCTGGCAAAAACCCATAACGCATTGCATGATCAACAGGAATAATCACCAATGCACGCTTTATAGAAAAACTATCGGCGTGCGTTTTTACGCTTAACAAACAACTGGTGTCCTTTTCCAGTTTTTCAGCCTCTTTTTCTTTCGCGCCAAAAAAACGCTCAATAGCTTCCTGATAATGCGATTTTTTAGTTAATACAACCCTAAAATTAGGTCTTTTATTATTTTGACTAATAGTCAAACCCGTCACATCAGACAAATCTTGAAAATGCGTATGAATTAAGTTTTCAGCCACCTCAATAGACGGTGGTAAATTAAAATAAGAAATCTGATACTCAATAGGCTTTTCCCAACGCACCAGACCCAGCTTATCTTTTACTGTACCATATTCGTTTTTATAAGCAATTTCAAAAAAAGCCTTCTTAATATACGCCTTGGATTGCCACAACGGCTCAGCAGCACAAACCTGAACCCCCCATAAAAACCCAAACAACAAAAATCCTAGGCCCGGCCTAGCTAGGCCGGGCCTAGAAATTGAAATCTTCATTAGTTAAATCGATGTTTTTGTTGTTAGCAAAGGTAATAGAAGCGTTTTTGGCATATTTTTTGTATTCCTCTACGCCGCCAACTTCTTGCAAAATATTGTTAATTTCAGTTTGCGAACAAACACACTCACCAAACTCAGCGCCCAAATATTCAGACATACTGGATTTAACTATTTGTATTTCTGGTTGTATTTTATGGTGTTTATAATTTAGATTTACATAACTTGACAGTGTAGGCAAGGCGTATTCACCGTCTAAATGATTAGATTTAAATCGACCTTGAAAAAGCGAGCCACTTCTTTTATGTTTTTTATTAAAAAACATAACATATGAAGTACACAGCTTTTGCATAAACCTTGAAATGCCATTATCAGAGTTTTGCTTTAACAAAAAATGAAAATGGTTGGGTAAAAAACAATAAGCAATAATCTTAACTAATTTTTCTGGATTTTTAACCAAGGGACTATCATCTGCTTTATTGAAAAATTGCAACCCATGAAAAAAGAATTCAACCTCCTTTTCATCAGTAAAAATATCACGCTTTTCAATACCACGGTTAAACACATGGTAGTACTCATCATTCACTAGTTCAATTTTTCTACTTGACATAACTTTCGCTTCCTCCATCCTAGGCCCGGCCTAGTTAGGCCGGGCCTAGGATGGGTTATTTTTCGTTGAGGGCACCACTGAAACCGCGTGTAATTGGCTTGGTAAGGTATTTAAATAAGGATCGTGTACCTACCCTGATATCGATAGTACCAGACATACCGAGTTTAACTTTAATTTCCTTAGATTTTTCGTTGTCATCGTGTTCTGGACCTTGTATTTCCACATTAACTTGGTAAAAAGTAATTTGTTTTCCTGATGGGTCTTTGTCCAACAAAGTATCGGAACTAATATAGGTTACCTCTCCTTTTAAACCACCAAAAATCGTATAATCAAACGCATCTAACTTAATCACAACTGGCATACCGACTTTAATACGTCCAATATCAACAGGATTGATTTTTGCTTCTAGGATTACACCGCCCTGAGAGGGTGAGACTTCCATTAACTGATCGCCAGATCGAAGCACACCACCCACAGTAGTAAGTTTTAACTCTTTAACCACACCAGAGACAGGTGAACGAACATCGGTATATTCTAAAATATCTTCTTGTTCTTTGAGTTTATGCAGATTTTTAGCAAGTTCGCCTTCTAATTTTTCAATTTCTTTAGAGGCTTTCTCGTAATATTGGTTTTTAGTTTCCATAATCTTACGCTTAAGCTCTAAACGCCCTTTCTTCGATTTCAAAACCTCTAACTGGCTCACATCGCCTGATTTTTCCAACGCTTGTGTCATTTGCCATTCTTTATCAGCAATCTCAAAACTTTCTTCTAGCACGCCTAACTCTTCATTTAAAGAGCGTTTTTTCTGCACGTAAAGCACTTTTTGAGCGCTCATAAAATCAGGATAATTTTGAGTTAATTTATCAAATGTAATGGGTTCTTCCAAGACTTCAGCGCTGGCTCTTGCTAAGGCAGATTTTAAATAAGCAACCTGAGATCTAATTTCATGATAACCGGCTTGCGCTCTGTCCTTTTCTAATGTTGCTAAGAGTTGACCCTGCTTTACTTGATCGCCCTCTGCAACCAATAATTTAGACAATACACCACCATCAGCCACCTGAATAATCTGTGTATTACCATTGGCAACAATATTACCTTGAGAGCGCACCGTTTCATCAATATCAAACAAGCTTGCCCACAATATAAATCCAATAAAACCACCTAGTAAAACATAACTAACAGAAAAAGAGTGTTCAATTTTCAATAAAATATCTTCTAACTTTATTTTCATTGTTGTTTTTCTCCGCCAGAAAGTTGTGCAATTACTTCGGCTTTTGGACCATTCATTATCACCTGATTTTTATTTACAACAATTAATCTATCTACCAATTCTAACATTTCCATCTTATGAGTTACCACAATGAAAGTCTCTTGTGGTGTTAATATTTTCTTAAACAAATCGATTAACAATCTTTCTAAATTTTTATCAACTGAAGCAGTTGGTTCATCAAGTAACCAAATTTTAGGGGAACGTAAAACCACTCTAGTTAAATTAACCAATTGTTTTTGTCCGCCAGAAAGACCCATGCCGCCTTCAAATATTTCTTGCTCTAAACCCTTTTCATTGCTGGAAATCACGCTGTCTAACAAACCTGTTTTTTTAGCAGTTTCTAAAATTTTATCGTCACCAGGGTCAACCAAGCCTAAAATCAAATTCTCTCTAAGAGTACCTTTAAATAAACGCCCTTCCTGCTGCAAAAATCCAATCTTCTCAGATAAAACTGGTTTAGAGATATGTGCTAAATCAACATCGTCCAACATAATCCTACCATTGTTTGGTTTGTACATACCGCTTAAAAGTCTAAGTAGTGTTGTCTTTCCAGAGCCGATTGGTCCTAGGATTGCAATTTTCTCACCTGGTTTGATTTTCATCTCTGGCAACGAGAGCGCCGCTTTTTCTGTGTAATTAAATTGTGTTTGTGCTTCAATGCTGAATTCTCCGCGTAAGTTTTCTGGCACAATCGGTTGCTCAATATCATCATGATCACATTTTAAATCCCAAATAGCATCTAGAGAGCGAATGGCAGCCTTGGTATTTGCCCACTGCACTAAATGCGAAGGAATTTGTGCCACAGGCGCTAAAATCCTACCTGATAAAATAGAACAAGCAATAAGTCCACCCATGGTTAACCCGCCACCACCAATCAGCATTGCACCTGATGCAACCATCAAAATAAAAGACGATTGTTGAAAAAGTGCCACCATGTACTGAGATTGATCGGTCATGCGCTTCATTTCTAAATCATAATCACGCCCCTCATCAGCAACATTCATCCAATTAGAAAGCATACGCCATCCGCCTTGACCTGATTTAATGGTTTCTGCCCCTTCAACCGATTCAACCAAAAGCCCCACTTTTAAATTAACCGACTCGTTAATATTATCAGCCAATGCTTCAATTTTTTTATGGAAATACAGACCAGTGAAAGTTGCAATAATAAAAAACACCACAGGCACTAATGCCAAATAACCGCCAATAATTAAGATTAAACTAACATAAAACAGAACAAAAGGCACATCAACCACTAAATAGGTTGTAATCGCCGATAAAAAACTACGCACTGATTCATAGCCACGCATTTGAGAAGCTAAACTCCCCACACTCTTTGGCAACTGGTCCATTCTTAATGATAAAAAACGCTTATACACATCTCTTGATAGACGCCTATCAACGCTTTCAATCAGCCTTTCATAAAGCCCTGCACGTACCAATTTGGCAATAAATTCCAAGCCAACAATAAACAACACACCAATGGTTAACACCATCAGGGTTTGCTGTGCACCCGTAGGCACAACACGGTCATAAATCTGCATCGAATAAAACGCACTCACAACTGCAACTGTATTGATTAACACGCCGGCAACTGAAGCATCAATCAGCCATTTTTTATGATTAATCAACTCAGTTTTAACCATTTGAAAAATTCGACTACTATTCGCATCAAATTTTTTCTTTAATTTTAGTGAAAAAATCTCATAATCACTAAAACTTTCAATAACAACTTCTATCCAACCATTTTGTTCAACAGAAAACCATTCGGAAACCCATTGCTCTTTGCTGTTTAAAGTTTTTAAAACACCCCATTTTTTTTCAATACCGTCAAATATTAATAATGGCAATAGTGACGGATCATTAACAGTATCTAATTTTTTAGGTTTATACACCAACAATGCTTGGCAAATATTTTGCAACATAGCAAGATTAGCTACCCCATCCTGCACCTCATCTTCAATAACTTGTTGCAACTCAACTTGATCAAAACGAGAACGTTGCAACTGCGACAAGCGTTGCAAACTTGATAATAAGCTTTGTTTGGCGTTATTAGTATTTGTTTCGATATTCATTATCTAAATAGCGTTTACGCCTTTAATACGCACAGCCAAACGCCAACTGATTAACAAAGACTCTGCAATTGCATCTGCAATTTGAGACTCGAGTTGAGCCACTTCACGAATAGAATTCATCACATCTTGCCATTGTTTTCTACCCGCTAAAAATTGTCGATACCAAGATTGTTGTATTTTTTGTGCTGCCACCAAAGCATCATTAAGTAATTTCTTTTGCTTAGACAATGATTGGTAAGCAATCCAATCGCTTTCAAACTGCTGCGTTATTGTATTTTTTTGCGTCTCAAAATCCAACAAAATAGAGTGCTTTTCTAATTTGGCACTCTGCATATTTGAAAGCACACTTAAACCCGCGCCAAAACTACTAGATAAATCAAGAAACACGCGATTTTCAGTATCGGCATTAGCAGTTGTATGATTACCCCATTGTCTTTCAAATCTTAAATTAAGCACTGGCGAAAGATTAGAGCGCACTTCTTTATAAGTCGAGTTCGCTTCCTTCACTTTTTCTAATAGATTTTTTAAATTAGGATCAATCTTAAGCGCCTGCTTTAGTAGCACTGCTTTATCACCAGACACTGCATAATCATCCACAACCGCTTTCACCAACAACACTTCATCCAAAGATTCACCCACCAATTCTTCTAATTGCAATAATGCACTTTGATGTTGAGTAATAGCAGAATTTAAATTAGCACTCACTTGCAATAAACGACTATTCACCAATGATAAATCACTACCAGAAGAAAGCCCTTGCCCAATTCTGCGTTCAATTCTTTTTTGCAAAGATTCGTGTTCTGTTTTACTGGCAGAAAAAGCTTTACGTTTCAAATAACTGCTATACCAAACACTGTAAGAACCAATCACCTTAGTAGCCAATTCCCTTTTTGCAATCAACACACTGAATTGACGAATGTTAAACTGCGCTTGCGCTTTTTCCAAACCTGCATCAATTCTACCCCCTGCCCAAAGCACCTGATTAAACCCCAATTTAACAACCTTTTCATCACCAGGATAACTAGGGTCATCTTTTGATGCATCTATCCGACTCACTGAAACACTGGGTGTTGGAAAATATTGCCATTTTGCTGATTCAAGTCCTTTTTCCGCAGAAGACAATAAGACCTTATTCGACTTAATAGAAGGATGATAGTTAAACGCCTTATCAAGCAGCTGGGTTAAACTTAAATCACTCTCACTTTCCTGTGCATAAGCACTAACAGATACACTTAATAAGAACACAAACAAATACCTTAACAACACACAATATCTCCCTTAATAAAAAATTTAGTATTTTGAGACCTTTGCACAATTATGAATAATCATTAAAACGCCACCTTTCACCGCCTTGGCTATCTTCTTAAAACTCACCTTAACCCTACTAAGGTAGGCTTTAAGAAGATAGCCAAGGTGGCAAAATCTGTCATTGCCCATCACCCATAATTATGCAAAGGGCTAATTTTACCTTAACAAATCTCTGCTACATTAAGACTTACTAAAAACAACAAACCCTCTAGATTTAACCTCTAGAGGGTTTGTTATTTTATTATTTTTAACTAACTATTTACAATACAATCAGATTATTAATATCTGTAATGTTGTCTACAACCACACCTTCTAAAAGAATATATTGAGTTGCTTCAAAATCACTTCCATTCGCAAAATCAAATTCATCATTCCCAGCGCCAGTAACATCAATACTAATTAAAGTATCTACACCATCATCAACCAGTTGAATGTAATCATTCAAATCATCTCCAGTCTCATAAGAAAGTAAATCACTTAAATCTAGCACATCCCCCCCAGCTAAAATATCAAAATCCTTTATAGTATCAAAACCAGTATCATCTTTCTTGTAAACAAATGTATCGCTACCTTGACCGCCAGAAATAACATCATCTCCACTTCCAGAGATAATAGTATCATCTCCAAGACCTCCATCTATTATTTCGCTTGCACTTGTCGTGGTAATGGTCTCAGCAGCATCGCCACCATAAACCGTACGCTCAATAGCGTCAGCAAAGTTTTTTTCCTGATTGCTATCAGATCCAAAAACAAGATTTACAAACTCATCTAAAACACCACCACTTACATCTTCAAAACCATAACTACCTTGTTTCTGGTAGTTGAGTTCTATAAGCTCATCAGCATCAATAGCATCACCACCAATAGTAAGCACAGCTTTATTGTTAAAAACAATTATATTGGTAACTTCTCTCTCTCCCATATCAACTACTTTAACATCAAATGCGCTAAGATTAGGTTTAACCAATGAGTTAATATTAACATCAAAAGTTAGGGTGATTTCATTACCAGAAACACTCGCATCAACAATAACAGGGTGTGTAGATACTTTGTAATTCTCACTCACCCCTACTGCATCATTTTTGATTTTTACATCGGTGACTATTTGATCGCCACCATGAAAAACTGATTTTGCATAAAGTTTATTATCGGCTGAAATAACCTCTGAAGTGTAAACCACTTCTCCATTATGCAAATAGTAAATCAAACCTGACTCTTTTTTAACTTCAAAAACATCTCCTTCCGCATACATTGTATTCGGTGTTACTTTTGTTACACCAAACTCATTGATGCCATATTGCCCTTGTTTAAAATAAAAAGAATAATCTATAGATTCATCTTTTAACTCAGGTAAAAGATCGTGATAATTTTCTTTGCTATCAAGTCCAAAATATGTATTATATGGACGATAGCTTCCATCAGTTACAAATGAAACATACCCATCTCCCTGAATATACTCATTAGACACCCCAACAACATAATCAAATGAAGTAGCTGAATTAAAGGAATACAAGCTATTGCCTTTAATGTGTGCTGTAGAATAAAATGAATCAAAAACAACATCATGCTCATCCACATTAGGGCTAGAGCCATCTTGATAAACAAATCTAGAACTAACAGAAACATTATTCTCATCAGCACTAATAGCACTATTTGGTGTAAACACAGCCGTCCAAGTTGTACCTCCATCGATTGTTTGTAAATTGCTTAACACACCATTTCTTGCAGTAATATCATCAATAGTAAAACTATCTACCGCTACAGCTTTATCAAAAACAAGTGTTACAATGCCACTACTACCAGAAATAAAGGAATCTTCAGTCATACTAACGCTAACAACGCTCTTATGTTCAATTGTGCTCTGATCTGAAGCATCAACACCAGCAGCATTTGTAACGCTTGCTGTAATAACATTTGACCCCAAGTTTAAGTTTGCAACATCATTAGCGCTCACTAAAACACCCCAAGTACCATCAATTACTTTGGTTGCATAAGAATGAGAACCAATACTTAGCGTTACACTCTTGCCATTTGCGACATTTTGCGTTGTTCCACTAATATATAAATCAAAGTTATCTTCTAATGTAGTAACAACATCATCGCTAGAAATAGTATTAATTGTTATACTTGGGTCTGCTGTGTTAACCGAATAGGTAAACCCAGAATCATATTCACCAACAATAGAGACACTTTCAAGAGTCCCGAATTGAGACTGAATACCCATATCTAAATATAAATTGTCTATGTGTGTATCCTCAGATACATATAACAAAGCATCATTAACAAAATAACTTATAGTAACACCCGTTCTTTGAATTTTTAACACATCTCCTTGGTTATATTGAATATTAGCCACTTCTGAGCCATTTTCTAATACATATAAATTATTGTATTTCTCGTGTAGATAAAAACCATAATCAACACTATTCACATTAGAATTTATTTCCTCATTATCTAAATTTTTAGACAAACCAATAAATCTAGTGGTATTTATCTCAGCAACTGTGGTAGTGATATAACCATCCGCTGCAAGATACTGCACAGCAGAAGCCGAGCCACTCCACAGATTGTCTGGTGACACTTTGATCAGACTATTACCAGTACTTTCAAGATTACTAATGTTCTCAAAAATAACAGGTGCTGCGCCCATTTGTTCTGCACCAGATGTAAACTGCCAGTCTCTACCTATCTTAATAAAATTGTTATCACTGGCAACGTCACTCTCTGTGGTAAACTCAGCTGTCCAAGAGATATCATCATCTGATTGCAAGTTGGATATTGTTCCAAATGGGGCAATAATATCGCTTTCATCAAAACCAGTTACCGCTTCTTTAAAGGTAAAGTGAACCGTTGTTGTTCCTGCAGTGGTGGACAACTGTGTGTTATCCATTGTAATCACCACATCATTTTGATCGCTATAAGTAAAGCCTCTAGAATCGCTAGCTTCTACATCAAATGCATTCTTAACAGTAGCAGTAGCAGTAATTTCGTTATCACTTGAGAGAGATTGTACTATATCAGTGGATAAAACAACTTGCCAGCTGTTATTGGTAACAACAGCTTCCAATGGAGAATTGCTGCCAATAGTCACCATAACAACTTGTCCATCCTCAATATTGAGAGTAGTACCACTAACAACAACATCCACATCATCTTCAAATGCGTTAATCATGTCATCTTCGGTGATTTTATTAATTCTCACACTCGGAGTTGCTGTATTCACTGCAAAACTATCAGAAGATGCAACTGGTGTAAACTCATCTGCTTGACCTGTTAATACCAAATTCTCCGCAAAGTTATCCTCCGCAACGTTATCTTTAGAATCAAAAAGATCCACATCTGCATACAAATCACCCGTAGAAGAAGTTGCAGAAGTGTAGATTACTTCGTCATTGACTAAGTAACTTACTACCCCGTCTACTCTTTGTATGGTAACAACATCTCCAGCTTTAATTTCTTCTCCAGCTAAATTATAGTAATCACCACCCTTCTTTGATCCATTCTCATAAATTCTAAAATATCCATTATTTCTTGTATAAATAGAATAATCCATCTGTAGATAACCAGCACCTGATTCACTTTTACCAATGCCACCATAACTAAGGCCGAGACAAGTCTCTGATCCATGATCTGACCATGTCATACTAACCGAGCCATCCCCGTCAATAAATTGCTGTGAAAAAGCATTTACCGCACCTTCGGTTCCACCTTTTCCAGCATCATTAGTTGTAATAGAAGTTGAGTAAACATCGTTACCATTTACAATTCTTACATACTTAGGATCTAAATACTCCTCAGGGAAAATAACATCAACCTGAGTTGGCTTAACTGGCGTCTCTCTATCTGAGGCATAATTCCAATCATAACCCACTTTAACGCTAGCATTGGTATTAACAACACCAGTCTCAACAGCTGATAAAGTTGCAGTCCAAGTAACACTATCAGTAGAACTTAAGCCAGTTAACACTAAACCATCAGACAAAATAACATCGCTGCTATCAAAATTCTCTACCGCCTCTAAAAAATTAAAAGTAACCGTAGCTGTTGGATTTGCTTCAGATAAAGCATTTGATACTGCAATAGTCAAATCGACTACCGTATCAAAAGAAACATCACTACTAGCTGTTATTAACTCTCCAATATCATTAGTAATGCTAGCTATAAACTGATGAGTATCTGCAGTATTAAGGTTATTAATATCTTCAGCGCTCAGCGTTATACTCCAAGTATCGTTTACAACAGTGGTTTTGTATTCTTTATTGTTCAAAGTTAACACTAACTCTTGATAATCAACCACATTCTCTGTAGTTCCAGTAATAGTAATATTAGCTCCCATCTCTTGTACTGTAATAACATTATCTCCCGTTATAGGGTTAATTGTTATCGAAGAGTCAACAGTATTTACCAAAAACTCAGAACTAAACGCAACATCTCTTTCAATCACCATAGTGTTAATATAGGCTTCTCCATCTGCTTCTACATTCGCAAATAAATCCCCTCCTTTACTATCAACACTAGCAAAAAGATTATCGTTAATCCAGTACAAAATTTTACCTTCACTCCTTTGTACTCTAAACATATCACCCAACTCTACAGTATGGTCATAATTGGTCTCTAGATCAACAAGGTCTGCATCACGACTATATGTCCCTTTAACTGATCCATCTGAAGCAATCTCAAAATAGTAACTAATACTTGTTTCATCGTTTAAATCAGAAGAAAGACCTGCACGCAAATCACCGACATTGCTCTGTAAAACATAAAAAGAAAAAGAGCCGCCTGCTTTGATTGCCTGAGTTGAAATCGCATATGAATCGCCTTCTCCAAAACTAATACTATTACCAGAAGCAACTGCATTACCTAAAGACCTTGTTTCATCTATCAATACATCTTCGCTACTATCTTGAGAAGAAAACGCTTCTCCAGTTGTCTTATAGCTCCAATCTGCACCAACACTGATAAGCTCAGTTGACATTTTAATATCTGAGTTAGGGGTAAAGGTTGCGGTCCATGTTTTTCCATCATCATTAGAAGTAACTGTACTTAAACTTCCATGTTTAACCCTAATATCACTATTATCAAAATTATCAACCTTCTGAGCAAAACTAAAGGTAACCACAGAAGTGCCATTTTTTGCTAAAGACAAATCACTCATTGTAATAACAAGAGCATCTACAGAATCGTGAGTAACCAATAAACTTGTAGAATCTTCTAAACCGAATTTTGTCTTCAAATAAGCTGTAATGGTTACCTCTCCATCTTTCATTTTTCTTGCATCATCCGAACTAATAGGAACAAACCATTCTCCACCTCCAATAATGCCAGTATAAGTCTTACCATCAATATCAATAAATACAACCTCACCGTCTAATACATTGGTAGTTGTACCACTAATAGTAAGAACATTATCCTCTTGTCCACTAATATGGTTATCTGTTGCCACTGGATTAATATTAATCTCTGGCGTTGTAGTGTTTAACTCAAAATTATCACTAACAAAATTACTAGGCGCGAAAGCAGTAGGGTCAACATTTACTAGCGTTAAATCACCATAGAATTTAGATACGTAAGCAAAATCAATAGTTGCATAAAGATTACCTGTATCAGCAGAACCTTCATCTCTATAAATAACTTCGCCATTTTTATAAAAAATAACATCAGTACCTTCTCTCATAACGGAGAAAATATCATCTGTTTCATAAAAATTTGAAATACTCGTTTTCTTAACACCGTTAGCATAAATTCTCACTTCACCATCATGTCTAAACCAAAAACCGTGTTCAATATCCGGACTCGTGCCACCCCCTGTTGCATCTGACGTAAGACCTACTTTTGACTCGTTTCCATTTGAAAGTTGAGTAAAAGTCAATCCACCATTGCCTGAAATATATTGCGTTGATACAGTAGACCCATCCCAAAAGTAACCCCCACCTACTGCTTTTGTAATTATGTCGCCATCTATAGCAATATTAGTTGTATGTGCTAAATTAAAATCGACCTTCTGATTGAGCGATTTTGCAACATTAGTATCCATAAAATCCCAACTACTATAAGGTACGGCAATATTATTAACTATATCATTATACAACCCAGTATCGCTGGTTATATCGGCTGTCCACACTCTGTTATCTGATGTTTGTAAATTATTCAATAAAACACCATCTGGAAGAATAATGTCACTTTCGTCAAAATTTTCTACAGCACTCTTAAAAGTAAATGTGACTTGCAGCGTATCAATAACCCCTCCTAAAGAATAGCCATCCAGAGTAATCAACAAGTCGTCATTTACAATAGGATCGAAACCAAAATTCTTGCTACTAACTATACTAGTATCATCGAACAAACTGACGCTAATAGAATTAGTATTACTTAAACTACTCATAACTTCTTCTGGCACCAATATCGTCCAAGTACCTGAAACTACTTTGCCAGTAGCGGTGTATTCACCATCATTAATACTTAATACTACTCCTGAATTATCTAAAACATTTATTGCCTCTCCTGTAAACCTAAAGCCACCAATAGAGTCTCCCATAGTAATCATATCATCACCCGCAAGCTGATCAATAGAGATAGTTTGTTGTGCAGTATTGATAA
>ERZ1048872.213-NODE-213-length-70991-cov-8.688734_pt1 | contig 70991 bp, 58 predicted proteins | sample MGYA00383100_ERZ1048872 | MGnify/ENA primary metagenome ERZ1048872 (study PRJEB29581, sample SAMEA5548370) | metagenome | biome: marine; feature: coastal; material: water | depth 50 m | study: Short-term variability in the microbial, nano- and picoplankton...
AACAGATGACCCAATTTAATCCAAACATCTCAGAAATCGCCAATCGTAAGAAGATTGCACTCGTTCAGGCATGCTGGCACCGCGACATTGTTGACGAGTTCCGTGATGCTTTTATCGCAACCCTAGCAAAATCAGACGATCGGCAGGTCGACGTGTTTGAAGTACCGGGTGCGTTTGAAATTCCATTACGTATTAAACAGCTAGCTGAAACGAAAGAGTATGCCGGTATTGTTGCCGCCGGACTGGTCGTGGACGGTGGTATCTATCGCCATGAGTTTGTCGCAACAGCGGTGATTGATGGCTTGATGAAAGTGCAATTGGAAACTGGGGTGCCAGTCTTCTCCGGCGTGTTAACGCCCCATGACTTTATGAGCGAAGGACGGGAAGCTTTTTTCCGTGAACACTTTGTAATCAAGGGCCAAGAAGCAGCAGCAGCGTGTCTTGGCATTCTTCAGGCCCCGGTTGCCAAAGCGGTAGCCTGACCTCCTGATACGAGGTCAGCATTGTGTTGATTAACTCATGAAGCAGTTTGTTCGTTACATCGATGGGATTCCTGTTATCAATTTGGCAGCGGGGCTCTCTGCAGATAGAGCGGTGCTGGCGGGTACGGTTCGCGATATCTGTCATCACGTCGGCTTATTTGTCGTGACAAACCATGGTGTTGCAAACGACGTGGTGGACGACGCTTTCCGAGTGGGTCAGGCACTTTTTAACCTGCCCCTCGAACAAAAGCGGCTCATAGACAAGCAACGGTCGCCGCATTTCAGAGGATGGGAAGCGGAAGGGTCAGAGTATACAAATAACCAACCGGATATACGTGAACAAGTTGATCTGTGGAGTGAACACGCCGCGAGAGATGCTCAGGTTGAACCGGCTTACCTCCGTTTGCTAGGACCGAATCAGTGGTTGCCAGAGTCCGTTTTGGCAGACCACCAAAACGTGATGACGCGCTGGTTTAGTGAGGCGGGGAAACTTGCAGACGAACTGATGTCACTGCTGGCAATCGGGCTGGGCTTGCCGACTGGGTACTTCGAAGCATTGTTCGGTGAGGAGAGAATGAGTCTAACCAAGCTTATTCGGTATCCCTCGACTCCGGCGGGAATGTTCGGCGTTAATGCGCATCATGATGCTGGGTTTCTCACGGTATTGGCTGCTGGAGAGACGCCGGGACTGGAGATTCAGAATATTGCTGACGAGTGGATGCCGGTACCGGTTATTCCTGATTCGTTTGTCATTAATCTAGGTGAAATGTTGCAAGCGATCACCGGCAACTATTATGTAGCAACACCCCATCGCGTCTTCACAGCATCTGAACGTTTTTCGCTCGGGTACTTTCACGGGCCCTCATTGCACACGGAACTCGCGGAAATCGATCTTGCCCCTGAATTCGCTGAAGCGGTCAAAAATAGTCCGCGACACGCCTCGGCTGGATTTATGGCAAGCACAGAGGATACCAATAGCGGTGTTTTAGATATGGCTGGTGACCAGAAGGCTTCGACCTACGGCGATCAGCTATGGAACTACTTTCGTCGCAGTTACCCCGAAAACATGGCGCTACATTACCCTTCTGCCGAGTAGAATGTTAAACATCTTCCTCCCCGAGGGCGCGGGCTCGAGCAACGCGGCTACTTTCGTCTTCACTTAAATACTTTGTTGCGAGCATTAGGAATAACATGGCGACGCCAAACATGCCAAGTCCCCAAGTCATCGCGGTTCGCAACGATTCTCCGCTATCTGCTCCCGAAGTTATATACAAGTCACTGATTTGACCCATCAGGTAAGGGCCCAGCGCGAGTCCTAGAAAAGTATTCATCAAGACGTAGTACGCTGATGCAGTGGCGCGCATACGCGGCATCACCAGATCGTTAATGGTGCTTGCGCCTGAGCCAATCCATGCAGGGGACAAAATACTGAAGACAAAACTAAACAGGTAAGCGGCAACCACACTGTCGGTATAGAGAAAACCTACCGCAAATGGCAGCGCTAGCGCAGGCACGGCGATACCAATATAGAGCCGGGCATTCGCCGTCCTGGTTTTTAGGTGATCGGCAAGAAAGCCTCCGACAACGATACCAATAAAACCACCCAATGCGGCAGCAATGCCCAGATACAATCCAGCGTCACTGATTGATTCGCCGTGTACACGCTGCATAAAAGGTGCTGACCAGAAACCGATGCCATAAGTCACAAAAGAGATGCTTGGAAAGCCGATCGTTGCCAACACAAATGCTCTAGAACGAAACATCATGCCGAAGCAACCCGGATCATAAATTTGTAGATATTGAACCCAACTCACCGTGATATAGACCCCAGTTCCGAGTGCTACCCACTGTAGAGGTGTTGGCATCAGAGCATATAAACCATAGAAGACTACGGCGATGAGGGCGAGTGCGATCAAGTTGTTGATGACTGCACGAAATCCACCGACGCGATGTAGCAAAATCAATGAAAGACCAGGCAAAACACTAAAGAAGGTGTTTCGTGTCGCGGCAAATGGATGTTGATGTTGCGGTGTTAACAGCCCTTCGCTCATACCACGGATGGGTTCTTTGATCGTCCACACCCAAATGGCGACAAGCACGCCGGGTAACCCCACGACGAGAAAAGCAGCTTGCCATGGCTTGATGCCGAGTGGCGCGAGCGAGGGATCTGGATACCAGTCATACCAGAGTTCGACGACAGCGCCACCTAGAAAGAGACCAACGCCCGCACCAATGTAGATGCCGCTGGAATAGATCGCAAGTACAGTCGCGCGTACTCTGGGTGAAAAGTAGTCAGACAACATTGAAAATGCAGCGGGTGTGGCACTTGCTTCACCCACGCCAACACCAAATCTAAAAGCAGCGAGCATTGGGTAGCTTTTGGCGAAACCTGATGCAGCGGTCATAAGACTCCAGAAGCTGAGTCCAATGGCAATGAGGCTCTTTCTGTTCCAAACATCTGCGAGTTTTCCAAGTGGAATACCGAACACCGCATAAAAAATCGCGAACGCAGTACCGTATAAAAAACCAATTTCGGCGTCGCCGATGTTGAGGTCTGCTTTAATTTCCTCGGCGAGGATCGAAATAATTTGTCGATCAATAAAATTGAAGATATAGACAACTATGAGCACAAACAGCACATACCTTGCATACCCCGAGTTGACTTCTATTTGTTGCAAGTGATTATTGTTGTTGGATGACGACATTTTTCCTCTTTTTCCTGCTGTACACTTGAGTAGACCGGGTTCTTAGTTGTTTCGATCTTTGAAGCCGATCGAAGCTTTTCCACCATATCATCATATGTGAGTAGATATCTTGTCTGCCTCTGAGCTTGTCTTTATTCAACGAGAAAAATTCCAATAGAAACCTGTTCATGGTATACGGGGATGAATAAGTGAATAAAAATATTTGATTCAATGTCCGTTAATCAGGAAATCATTTTTTATTACTACCCCCGCGCCTGCTCATTGGCGGTGCACATCGTGCTGGAAGAATCAGGTCTCAACTACGAACGCCGCTTGATTGATTTGCCATCAAAGCAGAACCTCGCTAAGCCCTATTTGGCTGTAAACCCTAAAGGCACTGTGCCCGCGTTAGTTCTCGACGGAGAAACACTGACGGAGACTCAGGCTATCCTGACTTTTCTCGCGGACAAAATTGGTGACGGCAAATTATTGCCTCCAGTGGGTGACTTTCGCAGATATCGCGCACATGAATGGATGAACTTTTTGTCGAGTAGCGTGCATACCTACATTCGCTCCATCTTTCGTTCCGCTGCATACGCCGGTGAAAGCAAGGGGGCAAATGATGCGGTGAACGCGCAGGGACTAAAAAATCTGGCGAATGCAGTTGATCGTGTCGAGAGTTTACTGGCAGATAAAACGTGGTCGCTGAGTACTGGTTTTTCTGTAGTTGATGCTTATCTGTTTGTTATGTACTTGTGGACGACAGATGCTCGAATTTTGTCTGTGCCGGAACGACCTAACTGGGAGGCGGTTGCAAAAAGTGTATGGCAGCGGCCAGCGGTTCAGCAGGTTCTCTCAATCGAGCGCAAGCATCGAAGTATTGTGGTTCCCTGGGAATAGTCTGACGTGTGCAAATGGAAAGGAATCGATTGAAATGAGCCTCTACTATGTACAAAAACTGTTGTACAACCTGAACAGAGATCCGGCACTCAAAGAGCGTTTCGATACCGAGCAAGGCGCCGTAGTCGGAGATTACGATTTAGATGAGGAAGAACTGAGTGCGCTCCGCGCCATCGATATCGGGCTGCTTTACGTGTTGGGTGTTAATGGCCAGCTTCTGATGCACTTCGCAACGATGAACGGCTTCACTTGGGCTGAATACATTCAATCGATGCGTGATGGCCTTGAGAAACACGGCCCTGTCCGTGCTGGCCTCTATGCAATGGTTGACGGTAAAGGCGCTATCTAAGGAGATCAACCGGGGAGACATTATGACACTGGTATATGCAGGCACATGTTGCCATGCACCTGGGATTACTTCGCGTGCTGAGATGGCCGCGCCTGAAATCCGCAATCAGCTCCACGATGCGTTTGCGCGTCAACGACAAGCGCTAATTGACACGGGGACAGAAGCGCTTGTGATGGTTTCCTCTGAGCACTTTGCCAATTTCTTCATGGATAACATGCCGACGTTTTCTATCGGCATGGCAAACATTTATGAAGGACCTATTGAAGATCCAGAGTGGCTTAAAATTAATCGCACCCAGATACCCGCAAATCCTGATCTGTCAGTACGATTGATCAATGAAGTAATGCAAACCGTTGATGTAGGCTACGCACAAGAATGGCAGTTTGACCACGGTATGTCCGTGCCGCTTCATTTTTTGACGCCGAATTATGACTTACCGATAGTACCGGTAAATATTAATTGTCAAAATCCACCCCTTAGTCCGCTTCATCGCAGTTGGGCACTCGGTAAAGCGCTACGCCGAGCAATAGATTTTGCACCTGAAAGAATTGCGCTGATGGGTACCGGAGGCACCTCGCACTGGCCATGTACACCGGACTCTGGTCGGATCAATGAGCAGTGGGATGAAATTTTACTTGATCAGTTGATACATAAACATAAGGACGCGTTGCTCGCCCACACTGACGAAGAAACTTTCCTAGAAGCAGGCCCTGGTGCTTTTGAAATGCGCACCTCTATATGTGTCGCCGCTGCGACCGAAGACCAGACAGGAGAAGTATGGTTTGCGCAGGCAATACCCAATTATGCGACAACTTGCAGTATTACTACGCTTTACATGGCAGAGTCAGTTTAGCGACCAGGCAATGCTAGATTGTCAGTGTAAATACAATTAGCCTCACGTACGTCAGACCTTAACACTCGGTCGCGAAATTTTACGTGCTTCCATTCTCCGACCCAATTGTCTGGGTCAGTCATGGTTAGTTCCATCACCAAAGTGTTATTGTTATTGATCATACGATAACGTTCAGTCATCTTGAGTTTCTTACTCGCCTTGATGCCGGCTTGTATCATATGGTTTTCGTCGGTGAACCCTTCGGTCTCGACGACGAGTGTGTTGCCATCCCAGTACCCGAGGGACTCTCCACCCCAGTTACGATCAAGGTTGCTTTCGGGAATTCGATCTCGACCGTCAAGATAGATGACTCTGAATTCGTTGCTGAGGCGTGACACCATGAATATAGCGGTAGGGTGCTGTAGCATCATAAGTGAACCGTAGCGGGTCATTAACCGTGGCATGCCAGCGGGATAACACTGGGTAGCGGGGTCGTCAAATCTGACACCCTCTTTGGCTTTTTCCTGATAAAGCTTGTAATAATCTGCCGCTTTTGGCGTAAGTTCTGGCATCGGTTTAAACTCATACGATCCGTAGTTGGCACGGTAATCATCTTCGCCTCGATATTGCCAGACGCCGGTCATATCGAACGGTGCCGGTGCACGTTTCTTATTCAGGTTCTCTGGGTCCAGAGCGCCCGCTGCGCCTCCAGTAGCCGCATGGTCTCCCGGCGCGAGTCCCTCTGAAATAATAGGCAATTGTGCTGGTCGGGTTTTCTTCTCACGTATCTGCCAAGTTTCATCCTCGGGAGGCGGTACGTATGCCATCAAGCCAGGTGCGGCTTGCCTGACTTTCTCTTTTTTTGCGTAATCTTGTTTGAGTTCTGTGCCGTCCATTGAATACGCTGTACCATCAGCACCAACCAACCCCTGTAACAGACCACCTGGTTCACCTGATCGCAGTGGTCGCATTTTTACTGTGATTCTGTCGCCCTCATGAATAGAGTCTCGGTTGAAGCCCATTCGCTTTAACGCTGCGATGCTTTGGCCCTCGATTTTCCACATCACCGTTTTGTTATCTGACTCCTCCACGGCCATGTTGATGATCAGATGGGGATTTCTGTAAATAAATTTTTTGACTATGCCGGTTTTTTTAATGGAGTTTTTCCGGTCGAAGACAGTAGCAGCGTGGTGGGCTGTCGCGTCACCCATGAACATCAGGAATAATACTGTGGTGATTAGGCGTGTTGTGAATGTCACACTAGACTCCTGTCATATTTCTGGTGGTATTTAATCGCCTTGTAAATGCAATTAAGGACCTTCTAAGAACATCTTTGCACTCTCTGCGGTGCAGTTTGCCTTAACTAAATCTCGATCTGCGATTTTGCGTAGCTTATGTTTTATTGTGACTGGTTCAGTAAAAAATACAGGGTCAGTCACGACCATGTCGATATCGATCGTTAACCCATCCTCAGCCAGTGTCATGCGCTCAATCAGATGTTTTTGACTGCTGGAGTCAACCCCGGTGTATATCCCCCAACGATCATCAACAAAGTTGCCTGTTTCCACAACCAGTGTGTTGTCTTCGAAGCGAGCGATGGAGTGTCCCGTAACTGAGGGGTTGCCGGGCGGGAAATGTTGATTGAAATGAAGCGTACGAGGAATGTTGCGACCTTCGTAGTTTATCAGCAGCGTTTCATCGTTGGGGCGAATGATCTCCATCGGGTAAGGTAAAAGCGTTGCTTTGGGTGGTCCGGATGCAACGCAATCGAGCAATGGATTCTGGCTGTCCTTAAAGTTCCTCACTTGCATGCTTGCCTTCGACGTGTAGGGCCAGTCTGTCGGCGGCAAGTAGCGTAACGGCACGCTGAGGTCGCGAGACCACAATCCCGAGAAATCCTTTGAAGGAACTACATCCTCTGGCTGCAGCTTTAAAGTCAGCCGTGTACCATCTGATTTTTCAAGCCATGTTAGCCCGGTGTAGTAGCGTTTAGGGTTTTTGTCAGGCGCTCCGCCCCACGAAATAATGTCGCCTTTTTGTAACGTGGTTTTTGTCCAGCCGCGCTCAAGCATGGCGGGTGGGTGTAGCATTTCAATACTGTATTTGACGATCTTTCCTTGTGCATTAGGTGCCTCGACTTTGATAAAGGCGTGGGGCATTCGCCAACCGTATGCAGCGACGGTACCTCGATTGGTAACGGTTTTTGTTCTATCGAGATTTGCATGGGAATGGTGAGCGTAGGTGGTTGCAACAGGCATCAATGACACCAGCGTCACGCCGGCGGTTTTACAGAACAATCGTTGTAGCTTGTCAGTGAAGTGAGATTTCGCAGATAACATCGGTAACTCCAGTAGCCATGCTGTGTTCCTAGTTTCGTCAAGTGTTACACAAACTGACGTGAGATTGAATACGATTGTATCCAATGTGCCTGCATGAAGGATTAAGCAAAGTTAGCCAAGTCCGGTTTTTATATAGTATGGTGTTTTGTATCTGCGGTTAGAACGTTAGGGATCTGTCACATGACCAGTAAAGAATCAGGGATAGTTTCAGGTAAACCACCAGTTGATGCAGGTGATCAGTCAGGTGCTGAGATCAGTGCTGATCGCACCGGTATTAGTCGTCGCGGATTTATTGGGGCGAGTGTAGCGGGGGGCGCCAGCACAGTTTTACCAGCGGTTGCATTCGGCGTCGGGAATGCGGCACCGGAAACGCCGAGACCCGTCTCAACGCCACCAGACGCCGTGAAAATGGAGCGGGAGGTGGGCATCTCAGTGCCTTCTGTGCCTACAGCAACCGTGCGACGTGCGGCCTCTGACCTAATGGTTCAGGTGTTGCGTGATCTTGAAATTGAGTACGTTGCGCTTAACCCAGGTTCCAGTTTCGAAGGTTTGCAGGAATCACTCATCAATTATGGTGAGCGCCCGAATCATATGCCGGAAGTGATCTCTGCGATGCACGAGGGTGCAGCGGTTGATATGGCGCACGGTTATGGACGTTCCGAGGGCAAACCTATGTGTGCGCTGCTTCAGGGCACGGTCGGCTTACAGAATGCATCGATGGCGATTTATCAAGCGTATCATGGCCATACGCCGATGATTATCCTCGCGGGAAATGATGAAAACAACTTTCTAAAGGTTCATACCGGCGAAGACATCGCCGGGTTAGTAAGACCTTATACAAAATGGGACGCCCAACCCGAGACGCTCGAAGATACGTTAGTCGCGCTACAGGAGGCATATCGTCAGTCGATTACACCACCCTGTGCACCAACGCTCGTTGTGCTCAACTCAGAAATCCAGAAAGAAGAGGCTGGTGATCTCCAGGTGCCGCGATATTCTGCGTCGGAGGTAAAAGCAATCAGTCAATCGCAGGCAACAATCATCGCGCAGACACTTATTCAGGCCAAAAATCCACACATCTCTGTTGGGCGATTACGTTCAAAAACGGGGATCGACAACGCGATTACTTTAGCTGAGTTAGTGGGCGCCTCGGTTGACTCTATGGCAACCTTTGGTCCGATGAGTTTTCCACAGCGTCATGCGCTTGTAGGAACAGGGTATGACAAAAACTACGACTTTCATCTTGGTTTGGAGATAGCCGCCGCCGATGTGTCCATTACTGGGCCGCATCTCAAATCAGTGACAGACCGTGATGCGGCGGGCATTGGCTTTGGTTGGAAAGAAGATCCAAATTTGAAACGTAGACCGACACCAGATACTTTAATTACCGAGGACGCAGAGGCAAGTTTACCTCTTATTATCCATGCTGTTGAGTCCCGCTTAACAACATCAATCAGCGCCTCCATCAAAGAGAGAGTCAAAAAACACAGCATAAAAAATCGAGATAATCGAATTACTTCACTCCACAAGGCAGTAGAAAAAAAACGACCAGGCTGGCATGGCACACCGGTCAGTCTGGCACGTTTGTATGCCGAGCTCTGGCCGATGATAAAGGATCTGGATTGGTGTCTTGCTTCACCTTCGAACTTTACTGGGCGACATCATAGAGAGCTATGGGATCATGACAAACCATACAGTTATTTGGGTCAGTACCCTGCTGCGGCTTTAGGTTATTGTTTAGGGGCCTCTGCTGGTGCTGCCTTGGCAGCGAAGAACAGGAACCGCGTTGTTATAAATATTCAAGGTGATGGTGATTTCAATTTTATGCCCGGCACTGTATGGAGCGCTGTTCATCATCAATTACCAATGCTAACAATCATGCACAACAACCGAGCCTGGCACATGGAACTTATGTATGTTCAATACATGGCTGGGGTAAGGGGAAGAGGCACTGACAGAGCACATATAGGCACAACCTTCAGAGATCCCTACATCAATTACGCGAAGTTGGCAGAGGGGTACGGTATGAAAAGCGAGGGTCCCATCAGCGATCCGAATGAAATGGTCGCTGCTTTGCAACGGGGCGTGGACGCGGTCAAGCGAGGAGAACCCTACCTCATTGATGTACTCACGCAGCCAAGGTGAAAATGATGAACAAACTTAATCTCATGTTATGCATAGGGCTTTGTATCGTAAGCGCGTCAATCATGTTGTCAGTACTGGCGAGCGACGATCCCACGATTAATATTTCAGCTAGTGCTAATAGTGAAAGGGTTGTGTCGGGGCCAGGTAAGCAGCTCTATTATGATCACGGTTGCTTTGCCTGTCATGGATACAATGGCATTGGCAAACATAATTTAGCGAACGACGTGAGCGCCATCATGACGAGTGAAAAGGTTTATCTTGCTTTTATCAGAGCGCGAAGCGAGCTTAATCCACCTTTACCCTCGCAAAAAATGCCGCACTATCCCGAGTCTAGTCTCTCCGATCAGCAGGCTCTCAGCATCTACGCCTATATAAAAACCTTCCGAGATACACCGCCGAAAAGTAGTGAGGCTGCAGCGCTTAAAGCAATCATCGAAGGGGCGCAATAGTCGTCATCTCACCCTAAGCTGATAAGCAAATATGCCGCCGATTAGCATCGGTATAGCAAAAACCATGAAATTAACAGTGATCGATAACCCGGATGCAATCATGTAACCGGCGATGCCCGGGCCGAGCACTGCACCAAACCTTCCCAAGCCAATTGCCCAACCTACACCAGTGCTTCTGATTTCAATCGGGTAGATCTTTGCCGCAACAGCGTACATGCCGGTAAAGCCGCCTTGCATGCTGATGCCAATAACAAATATCAGCAGCATAAGTATGGTCTGATTGAAATTAAGGGAAACGGCCCCTGCAAACGCCCACATAAATACAGCAGATGTGATGGCAAATATGCTGATCAAAGCTGACAGAGACCACTTCGATGCCAAGTACCCGAGAATAAATATTCCAAGGACGCCACCAAAATTAAACAGGGTGAAAGCCAAGTTGCCTGCGTCTGCCGAATAGCCGAGGTTGATGATCAGTTTAGGCGTCCAGCTCATGAGAAAATATAGCGTGCTGATACACAGGAAAAACGTTGCCCAAAGTGTGAGTGTTGATCGGCGGAATTCAGGTGTTAAGAGCGTTAACATTTTCTGATAGATGTTTTGTCGATCGGCCTCTGTCGCGGCACCTGTGTTTTCAATTGATGGCAGCTGTTCAAGCGATCGGATATTGAAAATTTTAAGTATGTTGTTGACGCTTTGTAGTGCGTCATCAGGTTGTTTTTTACAAAGAAAGTATAAGGACTCCGGAATGAGAAAAAATGCGATGAGAGCAAGCATAAGCGTGGTGCAGCCGCCCGCAATGAACATGCCCTGCCAGCCAAACTCCGGCACCACGCTACTCGCAACGAGGCCGGTGGTCATAGCGCCCAAAGGATAACCTGCAGTAACAGCTGTCACTGCTAGCGCACGAAATTTTTCAGGGCTATATTCAGAGGCTAACGTTGCCACGCTAGCGAGCATGGCGCCGGCGCCAAGACCGCTGATGAATCTGAGCAATATCAATGCTGGTAGCGAGTTCACACTCGCCGTTAACAGCACAGTCGTGCCGACCAGCAGAAGGGTGACGATGATCATCGTGCGGCGGCCAATGACATCCGAGAGTGCGGCGAGAAACATCGCGCCTAGCATCATCCCCGCAAGGGAAAAGCTGAACACCAGTCCAATCTTGTCGGCGCTCAATTGCATATCCTCGCCAATCTGGTGTGCCGTCACTGCCATGGCCGTGATGTCGAAACCGTCGACCATGTTGAAGATAAGGCAAAGAGACACAATCAGTATTTGCCGAAACGAGAACTTACCTTGGTCGATCAGGTCGCTGATATTTACTGGCTGAGTAGTAATGGGATGCACCGCCTTTTTTGTTTGTTTTTTAGGACCATTCTACATAAAGGTCCGTTGGACCTCGAAACGTAATATTGGGAGCGAAGCTCGGTGTTTGATTCTTCACCAAGCTTAGCGCTGGAATCTGCTTAGCGAGGGACTCAAGGGCGATTTGGGCCTCGAGCCGAGCCAGCCTCGCGCCAAGACAAAAATGGATACCATGACCAAAAGAGATATGCCTGTTGACATTTTCTCTGCTCGGGTTGTATTCATCCGGATTGGTGAAAAGCGCTGGGTCATGGTTGGCTGACCCCAGACTGATGAAAATTCTTGTACCTTTAGGGATGTCAACACCTGCGAGGGTGGTGTCTTGCGTAGCAACCCTTCGCCAACTCGTCTGCGGGGAATCGAAGCGAAGGATTTCTTCCAACGCATTCGGTATTAGCCCGGGGTCATTGCGCAGTGATTGCCAGTGTGCGCGATCCGGTAAAATAGTCATCAATGCCAAAGCAATAAAATTGCTGACGATTTCGTGCCCAGCGAAAGATAAACCGTAAATGATTGATTCCACCTCCCTATAGCTGAGTGATTCGGGGTTTTCCCTGTGAGCAGCGAGCAGTTCTGAAGTAAGATCATCGGCAGGGTCTTCGTATCTTTTTGCAACAAAGGCGCGGCAATAACGCCAATATCTAAGCATGTTTTCCGCTATTTCAACTTGGGCTTCATCTGTTGGCTTTCCCCAAGTAAATATTAAGCGATTTGAAGTCCAGTGGATTAATTGATCGTCATCATTTGCGGGGAAACCGATCAATCGAAAAATAACCTGACCGGGTAAGGGGTGCGCGAATGAAGATACAACCTCTGCTGACTGGCCATTCTCTAACATCTGAGTAATGAGCCGATCTGCGGTTTCCCGGATATAGGGTTCCAACATTTTCATACGTCGAGCATTGAAACCGTCACGGGTAAATTTACGAATTCGGGTATGGTCTGGCGGCTGACAGTTCGACATCACCGCTTTCGGGTTGTAGTCGTCAGCAGACATAACGGCCATTGCTTCTTGGCAAACGGGAAAAACTGGATCTTGTACGTTCTCCGAGGAGAATACTTTATGGTTTTTCAGCACGTGGTTAACGTTTTCCATACCAGTGACAACCAGATAGCCGAGTTCTTTGGAAAAAAAGATAGGCTGTTCGGACATCAGAGCTTTCAGTTCTGGATATGGGTTTGTTAGATAGTTGCTGTTAAATGGCGTAAAAACATGATCGACTGGACACCCCGTGGGCTCTGCCGCGGGCGGCACACTGATTTTATGGTAGGCGTCGTCGGATTTGTTTTTATCCATTTTCCTCGCTCCGGATCGGGTCTGTATGATCGTCGACTTCGATTTTCTCGATTAATTCATCAAGCAGCTCATACAGCAGTTCGAGTTTCCCATAGCCAAACTTTTCCGTGATCAGGTCGTATCGCGCGACCGATTTCGGCGCAATCTTGTCGAACAGGCTTTTACCTTTTGTGGTAATCGAGATGACAGAGCGTCTGTTATCGGTACTTGATTGGATTCGACTGACCAATGCTCTTTTTTCAAGATTCTGAATAATTCGCGAGAGGCTGGGCATTAAAAGAAAACATCGCTCTGCTAATTCCGTGATGTCCAGACCTTCTTTTTCATGTAGGGCTCTGATTACGCGCCATTGTTGTGAGGACAAACCGTTTTCCCGCAGAGAAGGAACGAAATTTTTCATGACGGCTTCCCGTGCCCTGAGAAGTGCCATTGGCAGAGAGCGGTCAAAACCTCTTAGGGGGTTCTCAGCAGAGTCAGCCATTGAAGGTCCTCATCAGACAATTTCATCGATTACTTCGTTGGACAATATGCCAACACCTTCAACTTCAACTTCCACAACATCGCCCGGTTTCAGGTACCTGGGTGGATCAAAGCGGGCGCCGGCGCCGTTGGGGGTGCCGGTAGCGATAACGTCGCCGGGTTTGAAATTATAAAACTGCGACATGTAGGCGATCTGGTATTTGATGGGAAACATCATGTTGGCAGTCGTATCATTTTGACGCTCCTCACCATTAACTCGGGTTTTAACCGTCATGTTTTCAAAAACCTCGGGAGAGAACTCGTCTGCTGTTACCATCCAGGGTCCAATACTGCCGGAATGGTAGAAATTCTTACCTTGAGTAACATTAAACTTAGAGTGCCGCAGCCAGTCGCGAATTGTTCCCTCGTTCATGATGGTGAGTCCGGCAATATAGTTGTAGGCATCCTCCTCGGCGATTCGATGACCTTCTTTGCCGATGATCACGGCTATCTCGCCCTCATAATCCAGTTGCTCGGACTCAGGTGGGCGGAGCAGGTTGTCGCCGTGTGCCACCAGTGAATCTGGGGTGCGCATGAAGAGGCTGGGAAATTTGGGCGCTTCTGAGCCATCCTTGTACTCGGCGTTTCGGTTCGCGTAATTTACGCCGATACAGGCGATCTTTTCGGGGTTTGCGACAGGCGGGAGAAATATGATGTCTCTAACGTCGGTGTCAGGTGATAGTTTTGCGGCCAACTCCTTTGCTTCCTCAAGCCGACGCGATGTCAGGGCTTGCTTGAAATCGCATTGCATTCTGCTGCCGAGATCGATGATGCCCTCGTCGGTAATAGCGCCCCATGAGGCTTTCGCTGATGGGATGTCCGCTGTGGTATACGAGAGAAAGCGCATGTGATGACCTTATAAGTTAACCTGTTATGCATATTACACGGGTCAATCCTGTTTTTGCTAGCCAATGTTTTCTCAAATGATTAACATGTTATAGAAATATTCGAACACCATGAGAAACAGAAGTGAAACAGGACAGTAACCATGTCAGAACATGACGCAAATCTCAGTAAGGCTCAAGCCTATCTGAAGCGGTTCGGCGATAACACCACGGGTCATTTCATCAACGGTCAGTTTGAAGTGCCAGCTAACGCCGAAACTTTTGAGAATTTATCGCCGGTAGATAACGCCACGCTCGGTGATGTCGTTAGTGGCACGGAACAGGATATGGACCGGGCTTGTGAAGCCGCAAGGGCGGCTTTTGCGGATTGGCGAGACATGTCTGGCGCGGCTCGTAAAAAACTGTTGAATCAGTTCGCCGACAATATCGCCGCGCGTGCCGAGGAAATAGCGCTGATTGAATCTATGGATTGTGGCCAGCCGATTCGCTTTATGAAGCAGGCGGCGCTTCGCGGTGCTGACAACTTCCGGTTTTTTGCCGACAAGTCACCGGAAGCGACCAACGGTCAGGCGCTGTATCAGGATGTCCATACGAACTACACAATGAGAACGCCGGTCGGCCCTGTGGGTGTAATCACACCATGGAACACGCCCTTTATGCTTTCAACCTGGAAGGTGGCGCCTGCGCTGGCGGCGGGTTGTACCGTTGTCCACAAGCCTGCGGAAATGTCACCACTGACGGCGATGCTGTTGGCCGAGATAGCACAGCAGACAGGTATTCCTGATGGTGTACTCAACACGGTGAACGGATTCGGTGAAACTGCAGGTAGGAGGTTGACCGAGCACCCTGCGATAAAAGCTGTCGCGCTGGTCGGCGAAAGCGCGACGGGTTCGCATATCATGCGTCAGGCAGCGCCAACGCTGAAACGTTTGCACTTTGAGCTAGGTGGTAAAAACCCGGTGATTGTCTTCGATGATGCAGACTTTGATCGTGCGCTCGATGCCGTTGTTTTTATGCTCTACAGTCTGAACGGCCAGCGTTGCACATCCAGCTCAAGGTTGCTCGTGCAAAAAGGCATAGAGGGGGCATTTATGTCCGCGCTAAAGGCTCGGGTAGAAAATTTAAGGGTAGGGCATCCGCTTGACCCTGCAACGGAAGTAGGCCCTGTGGTGAGCCAGGAGCACTTCCAAAAAGTAATGAGTTATATGGCGATAGCTGAAACCGATGGTGCTACGACTGCGGTAGGTGGGCGGGCAATGGAAGAGCTTGGTGCTGGCAACTACATATGTCCAACACTCTTCACCGAAGCAAATAACAGTATGAGAATTTCCAGGGAAGAGATTTTTGGACCTGTCTTGACCGCGATGTCCTTCGATAGCGAAGAAGACGCGGTAACGATGGCAAACGATACACCCTACGGGCTAGCTGGCTACGTATGGACTCAAGATGTTGGACGAACCATGCGTCTGGCAAAAAACCTTGAAGCGGGCATGCTTTGGTTCAACTCGGAAAACAATCGTAATCTCCCGTCGCCTTTCGGAGGCATGAAAGCCAGCGGCATTGGTCGCGACGGCGGCGACTTTAGTTTTGATTTCTACATGGAAACAAAAAATGTGTGCGTCGCCCATGACCTGCATAATGTGCCAGTACTTGGTCGATAATTGAGGAGATAATTGATGGGCGAACTCGCTTATGCGGCAAAAATCACACACGTACCTTCCATGTATCTGTCCGAAATGGATGGCCCACACAAGGGTTGTAGGGAGCATGCGATTGAAGGTCATCGTGAGATATCAAAACGCTGTCGCGCGCTCGGGGTTGATACCATCGTCGTGTTTGACACCCACTGGTTAGTGAATTCAGGCTACCACATCAATAACGCTCCGCACTTTAAAGGCATCTACACCAGTAATGAATTGCCTCATTTTATTAAAAATTTGCCCTATGAATATGATGGTAATCCGGCGCTTGGTCATTTAATCGCAAAGGCTGTAACCGATGCGGGCGTTCATATGCGCGCCCATGAGGACACAAGCCTGACTCTGGAATATGGCAGTCTTGTACCCATGCGATACATGAATGAAGACCGTCATTTTAAAGTTGTGTCAATCGCATCGTTGCTGACAGTTCATGATTTGCAGGACAGTGTCACCATGGGCAGAGCGCTGCGGTCTGCGATTGAGGATCACTATGATGGTAAAGTGGCGATATTCGCATCGGGCTCTCTTTCGCACCGTTTTGCACAAAACGGCACGGCCGACGAATTCATGCATAAAGTGTGGTCACCCTTCTTGGAGGAGTTCGATCACAGGGTAATTGAGATGTGGCGAAACGGTGACTGGCAGCGTTTCACAGAGATATTGCCTGAATATGCGGACAAGTGTCACGGCGAGGGTTTTATGCATGACACGGCGATGTTGCTGGGCGCGCTGGGTTGGGATGAATACAAGGGTAAGGTTGAAGTCATCAGCCCGTATTTTGGCAGTTCTGGCACAGGACAAATCAATGTCGAATTCCCGGTGCAGCCGATTAACCAGTAAATGCGTCGACATTCGACGACCACAAGATGCTAACGGGGGCAGTTATGGCACATTTTATTTATGAGTATTCTGCGAATTTGTCGGAAGCCAGCCTTGACTTGCCGGGCTTGATGAAAAAGATGCATGAAAAGGCTGCTGAAACTGACATATTTCCGATGGCAGGCATGAGAAGTCGGGCGATTAAATGTGAGCACTTTTGGGTAGCAGACGGCGATCCTGCTAAGGGCTTTTTGAATCTAAGCATGAAGGTTGGGCGAGGTCGTGACGAAGACACTAGAATGCGTGTCGGTGAGATGTTCTGGAAGATTTTATTGACCCACCTTGAACCGCTGATGGCGAGTCAACCCGTCACTGTCTCATTTGAAATGCGTGAGCTCGAAGAAAAAGTTAAGTTTAACAACAGGAATTTTTAATATGCTGAGCCCTGAACAAATAGCTGATGCCGCCGATCGGCTTTATCGCGCAGAGAAAGATCAGGCGCAAATCAAAGCGCTTACCATGTCTTTTGACCTTGACATGGACGACGCCTATGCAATTCAAAAAGCATGGGTAGACCGAAGGATCGCAGACGGTGAGAAGGTGATAGGGTACAAGATTGGCTTGACCTCGCGCACGATGCAACTCGCGATGAATATAACGACGCCTGATTACGGCGTGCTGACAGATGCAATGTTGTTTCCTGATCGGTGTGAACTGAAAGCGGCAGACTTTTTGGACCCACGTATTGAGTCCGAGTTTGCCTTTGTGATGAAGAAGCGCTTATTTGGTGACGATGTGTCGATCGAAGAAGTAATGGACGCGACAGAATATGTTCAGCCTGCACTTGAGCTGATTTCCGCACGTAGCCTGAGGGTCGACCCAGAGACCGGATATACGCGCAATGTGTTTGATACGATAGCCGACAATGCCGCCAATGCAGGCATTATTTGCGGTGGTAAAAAGGTTGCACCTGACGAGATAGATCTTACGTGGTCAGGAGCGCTGCTTTATCAGAATGATGAAATTGAAGATACAGGTCTCGGTGCAGCGGTGATGGGACATCCCGCACACGGTATACGGTGGGTGTGCAAGCGGTTTGCACCGCACGGTATTGCCCTTGAGCCCGGTCAAATTATTTTGTCTGGTTCTTTTACTCGACCAGTACCGGTGAAGTCTGGCGACCATATTTTTGCCGATTATGGTCCGTTAGGTGCGATCAACATAAATTTTGTCTAGCATCGAATTGACTAGCTCTGGACGAAGGCTTTCTTAGGAGAAATGTTTTGTTGCGACTCAGTTGCCTGTTTTTATTGAGTTTACTGTACACAGATTGCTTTGCTCACCACTCGAGAGCAACAGTAGATTTAGAGCGAAAAGTAGAAGTTAAGGGTGAGGTTGTACGAGTCAAATGGCGGAACCCCCATATTTTTATCAATGTCGAGGGTGCAGATGCTCAAGGGAATTCTGGGCTTTGGGTACTAGAAGGTCACTCTGTATCCGGTATGTTAAATCGAGGATGGGAAAAGGATTCGATACAGGTTGGTACAACTGTGACCGCCGTTTTTAGCCCAAATAGGAATCCGGCGAAGAAAAATGGTCTCATCGATCACTTTACCCGTGCAGACGGCGTCAGTTTTTATCCTTTCCGAGCACCGCCGCCTGAAGGTACATCGATCAGTGAAGGTGGAAAGAGAAAAAAACCTCAGTCAGTGCAGCCGTCGGAGGATTTTTCGGGTAATTGGGCTTATGTGCGTTCGCTGAAAAGTGTTCTCGTCTCTCGTGCGCCAGATTTTAATAACTATCCCCTTAACGATAATGGCAAAGCCATGGTCGAGAACTACGATCCGCTGGATGATCCTGAGTTTGATTGCCAAAGCCGTGGCATCCCCAATTTGCCGCTTTATGTCTATGGTTATCGTTGGACTCGCTATCCTGATCGCATTGAGATAGAAAAAGAGCAAGCAATTACGTCGGATGAAAATAGAACGATATACTTGGATAAGCATTTATCGACAGGTAAGCAGCCAGGTAAAGTCGGCGTGTCAACGGGGTATTTTGAGGACAACGACAGCGTGCTGGTGGTAGAGACCACCAAATTTGTGCCGACGACTTGGGGCATCGCAGAAGGGGTAGACTCAAGCAGCGAAAAACGCGTGATTGAGCGATACCGGTTGACTAATCAGGGTATGCGTATGCAGATTTCGATCCAAGTAGAAGACCCCGTTTTTCTTGCAGCGCCGTTGATGTTATTTGGCGTCTACGACAAGCGGGCGGACAGAGCTTTCTTCCACTCACCTTGTGATCCTGAGACCGCGAGAGAACACTTGAAGTATGAGTAGCAGCAACTAGCGGCGCATAGTTTTGCTCTGATTTCTGATTGCTTTAAATTCCGAGCCATCACGCCAATCGGGCCAATTTCTCGAGTTAGCAAGGTCCTGTATGATCATTTGAAACAGCTCAATATCTTGTGCTGCGCCGCGTAAATCCCAGTCTGGTGTCCATGCATCACAGGTCTGGTGATAGCAATTACCGATGTAGTCAGCGATCCATTGATCTCCAGCTTCACGCCCGCCATCAATAATGTCAGCACCACCGGCAATTCCCATCAGTAATAAAACGGGCACGCCTTTGCGTGCCATAGAAAAATGGTCAGCGCGAAAAAACAACCCGTTCTCCGGTAGGCTTTCGGGCGTCACTGTACGCCCCTGTCTGGCGGCGGCTCTCGCTAGATCATCCTCCAGATCACTTTGACCCTCTCCGACCAGAATGACATCTCTCGCTAGTCCCGCAGTTTGTAAAATATCAAGCGTTAGATTAGCGGCTGTCTTGTCGATCGAATAAATTGGGTTTTCAGCATAGGCGGCTGAACCCAGCAGACCACTTTCCTCCGCCGTCCATAAGGCGAACACAATACTTCGTGCCGGTGTTGGGTCAGATTTGAGAACTCTAGCTAATTCTAAAACACCCGCAGTGCCCAGCGCGTCGTCATTTGCGCCCGGTCTGACAACGCGTCCTTGCGCATCGGGTTCACCGATGCCGTAGGCGTCCCAATGTGCTGCAACCATGACACTTTCGTCAGCGTGACTCCCACCGGGGATGACGGCGAGCACGTTTTGACTAACGATACTATCGACAGCCACCTGGAGTTTCGCGCTGAAGCTTATACCCTTTAATTCAAATGCCTCGAAATCATCGTTCCTTGCTAATCTACGTTGTTCTGTAAAGTCGTATCCCGCAATTTTGAAAAGTTGTTTCGCTGTATCCAGATGCAGCCAACCCTGCAATTGAACGGGTTTTGCACTGTCAGCATTGGTCGCAATCGCGTAGTTTTCTCCCGGCGATGAAGACGCGACGTTCCAACCGTAACCGGCGGCTTTATCTTCATGGATGACTAGGGCGGCTATTGCTCCTCGTCGCGCGGCCTCTTCGAACTTGTAAGCCCACCGGCCGTAGTAAGTCATACGCTTACCACCGAATAATCCGGATACAGGTTCTGATTCAGCCGCAGAAAAATCCGGATCATTGACCAGATAAATCGCCACTTTTCCAGCAAGGTCAATATCTCCGTAATCATCCCACCCGCGTTCGGGAGCGCTGGCACCGAAACCAACGAAGACAACTGGCGCGTCACGCACACTGTTGTTTTTGAGCGGTAAGACAGTGCTGAGCTCAAGGTCTTTGGCTTGTTCAAGTTGCCAGTCAACACCATCGCTGGAAAACTTTACGTTAAAATTATTCTGCAAACGCGTGTGAGTGAGCGGTACTGATTGGGTCCAGCCGCCGTCGTCTCCACCCGGACTTAGGCCAAGCGCTTGAAAACGTTGGATGAGATATTCGACAGTTTTCTTTTCGCCCTCTGTACCGGGAGCACGACCACCGTATTCGTCCGATGCCAATACCCGAACGGTCTCTGAAAGATGCGCAATATTGATTTTCTCTGCGAACAGTGTGCCGGAGTAGATGGAGGCTGCCAGCATCAACGTGCCTAGAATAAACCGATGAGTAATCATGGGTGGTTCTCGCTTGTTATTCGTTTCATGTTCGGCCATCGTCCATAGGTTAATCCTCGCCATAGCCACTCAACAGGACCAAAGTAATATCGCTTTAGCCACCATGGGCTGAATAGCAGCTGAAATACCCAAATACCGATGACAACCAAGTAAAGCGAAACTCTTGAAAGCCTGTCTACCAGTCCGAAACCAAGTCCTGTGAAAATGATGGCGCAGATAGCAGCTTGCATCAAATAATTAGTCAGCGCCATACGCCCGACTGCAGATAAGCGTGCCTTAATATCGCCAAACCCGCCGCCCCTGACAAACAAGACTAAAAGCCCAATATAGCCCATTGCCATACCCAAGCGCCCAACCTGATAAGTTGGCTGCATTTGTGCGAAGATTTCTGTCAGTTCAAAGTTTGTTGCGATGCCTCGATAAACCTCATAGCTATTTAGGGTTATGCCGATACTGAAACCAAAAAGTGCGAGTTTTTTGTAAAACGCGATTGAACGGGTCCCCTGAAGCACGTCGAATTTGTATAACGCCATGCCCAGAAGCATCATCGCTAGCGCATCCCATATCAAGAAAGTGGGCATGACAAACAGGTGCATCTCTAGGGCTCTTTCAAAATTAAAATCGAACGCAGTTGCATAGCTGCCTCTTCTTTGGGCTAGCTCATCGGATATCCTCGCTGCCGAGGGTTGGTAGTCTTTTACAAACTCATCCCACTGAGCGGCTAACATTTTTGTTTCGCTGTTGACGTTTGACATCTCAGTTGCTTGGCTGATTTCGAGAGACGCAACTTTTGCGGCAGACAAGCCGATACCCAGCATGCCGTAGGAGATTGAAATTAGTAGAATGACACTACTCGCCGAGATAAGTAGTGTTTTGCCGCTTTTGTTTCGAAGGACATAGAGAAAGAATCCGCAAAGAGCGTAAGTGACAAGAATGTCTCCACTCCAGAGTAGAATGTAGGCATCGAACAGGCCAAAGACCAACAGCCAAAATGTGCGCTTGTAATGTAAGCCTGCACCTTTTGCCCCCGGGCCAGTGGTAAAAAGTAAGATACCCGCGCCAAATAGAATGGAGAACAGGCAGCGCATTGCACCTTCTGCAAATATTTCCACAGCAGCCCATATTGCTGTGTCGGATAGGGAGCCAAAATTCAAATCGTAGCCAGGATTGGAATAGGCTGATGAGTGAAGGCCGAACCCGATGATGTTCAGTAATAAGATACCGAGTAGTGCAAACCCTCTTAGTAAATCTAGAGATTCGATTCTTGCAGTTTCTTTGATCGGTTCCATAATCGTTGCATCGATACCTGTCGAGAGGCTTTCATCCTAGTTGTATTTTTGATCTGCGACCATCGAATAATTGTAAAATAATCGCGCGATCAACATTCACGTGAAGCGAAGCCGTTGCGATTTTTTAGTAAAAAGGCAATACGCGTTTAATGACACTTTAGTCGCGACACTTTTATAATGACGTGAAGAGACTAGCGGGCGGATCTAGAACAGATGCTTAATCGAAATAGGTAGATCTTTTGATGTTTTGATTGTGAACGATTAGGTTGTGTCGCACCGACCGGCTATTCTTCAAGCAACCGATACGGTTTCTCTCTTTTGAAAGAGGTTGCTTTGAACCCAAGTTGCGAACGCATGAGCATCAGGCGTATTTGAACACTGCGTCGCTCAAATCAACCGCGGGTAATTCTTCTCTTTCTCTCCAGTAGTCCTGAGTGTGTCGCCACTCGTGTTTATCCCCGCATTTCGGCATCAAATGCATTGAGCGTTTCAGATAGTTTGGATTGAAATTATCCTCATCTATCCAGTCAAGCCTTGGCATGTTGTGTTCACTTTTGCCGAGTAAGGGCATGACAGACTTCACGCCGCTTTCGTCCATGTGATTTAACAATCTACAAACGAAGTCGCTGACGAGATCAACGCGTAATGTCCAGCTGGCTCTGAAGTAACCAAAAACCCAGGCCATATTCGGCACGTCCGTAAACATCATGCCTCGATAGGTAACTGTGTCGGCGAAATCGATAGGTTTGTCATCTACGGAGAAGTTGATATCTCCCAGTACGCAAAGATTAAACCCTGTTGCGGTGACAATGATGTCCGCCTCAAGTGTCTGACCTGACTTTGTTAACACGCCTTTCTCAGTGAAGCGTTCAATCTCATCGGTCACCATGTCGGCTTTACCTGCGCTGATACCTGCGAAGATGTCTCCCTCAGGCACGAAAGCAACGCGTTGTTGCCAAGGTCGGTAAGTTGGCGTGAAATGCTTCATGTCGTAGCCTTCAGGTAGCAACGATTTAACCATGGTTAACAGTTCCTCCTTGACGACTTCCGGTTCCTCGATGGCTCTTCGGGTGAATTCATCTTGGTTGAACAGTATTTCCTTACGAACAATTTCGTGAATCCACTCCTCTTTGATGTCCAGCTTGCGCAGTAGATCAGCCGTTTCGTTAACGTTTACCCCGGGAATAAAATACGTTGGCGAGCGTTGTAGTACCGTGATGTGCTCGCATTCACTTGCGATAGCTGGAACAACTGTTGCAGCGGTTGCGCCAGAACCAATGACCAGCACCTTTTTATCCTTGTAATCAAGATCTTCAGGCCATGTTTGCGGATGTACAAGTTGACCCTCGAAATTCTCCATGCCATCCCAGGTTGGTGTATAACCTTCGGCATGTTTGTAGTAGCCCTGGCACATCCAAAGGAAATTACAAGTAAACACGATCGGTTTGCCTGACACTTTGTCTTTCCCTTTGATCGTCCATTTTTTGTCTTTACTTGACCAACTGGAAGATTCTATCCAGTGGTTGTAGCGAATGTGCTCGGCGAGATGGTTCTCTTCGATGACTTCATCCATGTACTTTAGAATTTCATCTGCTGTCGCGATTGGTGCGCCCGTCCAGGGCTTGAATCGATAACCAAAGGTATATAAGTCGCTGTCTGAGCGAATGCCGGGATAACGATGGGTCAACCAAGTTCCCCCAAATGAATCCAGTCCATCTAAAATGACAAAGGTTTTGTCTGGGCATTGGGTCTGTAGATGATACCCTGCACCCACACCGGAGATGCCGGCGCCGACAACTAGCACATCGAAATGTTCGGTCATTGTTTTGCTCGCAAATGGTCAATAATTTAGTTGCGATCAATATACCGCTTTTTTCTAAGACCGCATGTGCAGCGGTTTGATCCATGTCAATTAGATGGGTGAATTATTGTGGATTTGGAAAATAACCGGTGTAATGGGCTCCGGGCAGAGCGAAACAAAACATCAAGATAAGGAAAGTAATGAATAATTCAACAGAAAACGCCGACACGCTTTATGAAGTACAAGAGGGTATTGCCACAATCACGTTAAATCGACCTGACCAGATGAATACGTTAGGTGGGTCGATGATGGCGTTAGTCAGCGACTATATGAATGAGGCAGAACGAGATGAAGAAGTTCGGGTGATTATTTTAACCGGCGCTGGCCGAATGTTTTGCGCGGGACTTGACGTCGTCTCGGCCCAATCACGTGCGGGCGCCCAATCTGGCACCAATACACCAGCTTCTATCCCGGTTAGTCTTAATGTAAAAACATTCCCTCCGGCGGTGATATTTAATTGCGAGAAGCCTGTGATTTGTGCACTGAACGGTGCGGCAGCGGGTTTTGGCATGGATATGGCCCTCTGTTGTGATATTCGTATCATGGCGCAGGGGGCGAAATTTGCGCCAACGCCAGTTAAAAGAGGAATTGTTCCTGAGAGCGGTGGTACCTGGGTGCTGCCCAGACTTTTAGGCTGGGAGAAGGCTGCCGAGATAATTTATCGCGCCAAAAATATGGATGCTGATGAATGTAAATCGTTGGGGTTGTGTGCTCACGTAGTGCCCGATGAGGATTTGATACCTTTTGCAAGATCGCTGGCGAAAGATATTGCTGCGAATGCGCCACTTGCGGTGCAATCTGCCAAGCGTCTGATGCGGATGGGGTTAGCGGAACAATTCAATGATCATGTACACCACGTGTACATGAATTTTTTGCAGTTGATGCGGACTGAAGACGCAAAAGAAGGCATGACCTCTTTCGCGCAAAAACGACCCGCGGAGTTCAAAGGGCGATAAATTTTCATCACGGTTGATTGCTTTTGTAGTCCGTGCCGATTTGAAACAACGGATCTTTACTGTCAGACGGGAGATCAGGTCTTTGGTCTCTTGTTGCTTGCATGGAACGGGGTAGCTCGAAAGGAAGCCTACCCTCGGTTTCACACTGATTAACGATGGCGTTAATCATCAGGTCGTCTGAAACTCCAAGATCAACATACAAACCGTCAAGGTCGTCAATGATATCGGTGACGATCGCGGGTCTGCTCATCTGAATGACAGCAATCGTGGGCATTTTTTCGCATAGTGCTTTTATTTTCTTTGTGTCCTGATGTTCCGGTTTGAAATCGAGGTCACCCTCTTGTTGGCGACTGCCAAAAAAGAAGTTTGGATGAAGGACTTCATGGGGTGTTGAAAGCTTAATTATTGTGGCGTCTGCCTCATCCGGGTTCTTGACGGTGCTAACCGTTGCTGAGTCGATGTTTTCAAGGTGATAGCGAACGTTAGCGTCCACCGAGGAAGGTTTCTTAAGACATATAATCGATCGTGCCTGTGCGCTTCTGCCGGCAGCCATTGCAATCTCTGATCCGACCAGTTCACCAGCATTGGTCGCATCGACGAACGGCGACTCGAATAGACCTTGCTTGAATTTCTGTAACAACATCCGGTAAACAGCTTGATCAATTCTTTGTATAGGAATCAAGCTATTTTCAATGGCGCTCAACATCGTAACGACGTCCTCTTCGCCACCCAGTTGATCGCAGCCAGCGTTAACTGCTTTGGCAAATCGCTGCTCACGACTCAAGGTTTCAACTCCCCAGGGCATGCCAATGTCCATTGGGGTCTGCGCTGTGGTTGGGTTGAAGGTTTGTTCTCCAGCATCTCTGAATATCGCCCAGTCGGAGAGGACAAAACCGTTGAAGCCACATTTGTTTCGCAGTAGTTCAGTGATGAGTTCACTTGAGAAGCCGCCTGCGACCTGCTCGAGGGGCTCTGCGTTCAATCTCAGATCCTTCAGTATTGTGTAGGTAGGCATGACGCCAGCTACTTTGTGATCAAACGACGAAAGGAAGGGTTCAACATGCAGCCGAAGTGACGCTTCGGTCAATTGTGAAAAACGACCATAGGCATTGTGCCCATCAAAGCCTTCAGGCGCTGCGCCGTAGCCTACCCAATGTTTGACGACGCATGAAACGCTTTTTTCGTGTAGTCCGTTGGTGCCTGACTGCATGCCTTTAACGTACGCTCCAACAAGCTTGCGCGCTAGCCTTGGGTTTTCACCGAAGGTCCCGGAAATGCGAGACCACCGAGGTTCAGTTGCGATATCAGCTTGAGGTGACAACGCCATGTGTATACCCACTGCGCGATATTCATCTCGTGCGATCTCGGTAAACTGTTCAACCAGTTCAGCGCTGCCAATAGCTGCCAAACCCGTTGTCTCGGGCCACTGGCTAAATCCCTTGGCCCGCGAACTTGCGCCGGTAACATGCTGAAAATGATGCCGCGGGTCAGTGCTGATTGTCACTGGAATGCCAAGGCGTGTGTCTGCAGCAATTTGTTGCAAGACGTTGTTTTGCTCAGCAAATCTCGCCGGTGTGTTATCCAGCCGAGTTATCAGGTGATTAATTTTGCTCTCAGCAATCAAGTGTCTGTTTGCCGTCTCGTGATATTCCGTCCCCACGCCCATGATACCCAGCGGCCCATTAGACTGGGCAGTACCATGCATCATCACGCCTGCTTTTTCTGCAACCGTCATTCTTGCTAACAGATCCTTTGCGCGAGCCTCGGCACTCAAACGATGATCCTCATACGGTGAAAGCACACCATCGTGATCAAGGTCGCGAAACTCGATATTGTCAACCGTCAGCATTTTCATCATTAGTATTTTTCTCGTTGTGAAAATTTCGCTCGATTGATTATAAATCCGTGTCTGATTCGAATGCTACTCGTTGTCCACTCAACAAAGTTGGCAATAATGGTTTGAAAGTGTCTTGTGTGGTTTCTGCAACTAACATAACCTACGACAAAACCAAGGAGAAAATTAAATGGCCGATGACCAAATGTCACTTTTTGACGCGATATATAATTGCCGTGCGATGCGCAAACTTGATACACGAGAGGTGCCCGAAGAAGACCTTAAGCAACTGGTTGATGCCGCAAATCAGGCTCCCTCAGGCTCGAACATGCAGAATGGTCGATGGATAGTCGTCAGAGACCCAGTGGTGAAGCAGAAGCTAGCAGATCTCAATCGTGTCGGGGTCGAAGCCTATATTGGCCCCCAAGCTGAACGTCCGGGCAGTTTACCCCACCAGTCCGAAGATAAACGCAAGCGCATGTTAAATGCTGTTTTATGGCAAATGGAACATTTGCATGAAGTCCCCGCGCTGATTATAGCTTGTATGGAATTTGGTCAGAAGGTCGATGCTGCCGCTGCACAAAGAGGCGGCGGTTCGCTTTGGCCCGGCATTCAAAATTTGTTGCTAGCATCAAGAGCGCTTGGGCTTGGTGCTGCGCCGACAACCCTCGCTCTGAATAATCAGGATAAAGTCAGGGCTGCATTGAACATGCCCGATACGATGGCAGCGTTATGTCTGATTCCTGTGGGTTACCCTTTGGGTAAATTCGGGCCGGTGACGAGAAAACCTGTCGAGGAGATCATGCGTTTTGACCAATGGTCATAATGTTGGCTATTGGTATACGAGTGACCCTGCTTCGACTGAGCTGACAACGACATTAGACCGCCCAAGCTATTTTTTCGGGTAAATATTTTCCGATCAGGTCAAGATAGTACGGCTTTAGCTCTTCCCAGCTTACTGGGTCATTCACTTTGGAATAGAGGTCATAGGTGTTGAACTTTTTTACCCACGAAAGCATGCCTCTGTCGTGATCATCGCAGAGGTGGTCGTAAGCGCCGGATTGGTGCCAAGCATAAAATGAGTGAAACCGAATCATATATTGCGCGGGCTCTGGGAGATATTCCTTAATATAATGGTGCAGGTATTCATCGTGCCCCCATGACATGGTCACGTTACGTAAACCACAAGCGACCTCATATATGCCGTTTGCTGACTGATATACAGGGTGACTGGTATCCGGATTATCGTCAAAAAAGTGTGGGTATACGATCTTGTCACTAAACTGGCAACCGACCGGAAAAGTGTCGCCAACGACGGACCATTGGGGTTCTCCTGACAGGCAGAGAATTTTGCCAAGATCGTGAATAAACCCCGTAAGCACAAACCAGTCCTCGCGATTATCCTTCCTGATCGCCTCTGCGGTCTGTAGCAAATGTTGCAGCTGCGACAGCGCTGTGTCCGGGTCCGAATCATCTATCAGCGTGTCAAGATATGTAAGTGCCTCAAGCCAAGTCATCGTGTGTGTTTTTGGCGGCGCCGTAATGAAACGTTTGTGCTGCTGAGCAACAAAATTAAATGTTTGATGGCGATGGTTAAGCCGATAAAACGTTTCAACAGTGTCGCGACCCGGGGAAGTATAGTCTCTCATAAGCTGATCCTGAGATTAGTCTGTTTGGTCGTGAAAAAATGACTGATGCCTTTTGATGATTTTGGGCCAAAGTTGATTTACTTGCGGTACGTCTAGTTTAAACGCATTTTTTAAACGTGCCTGTAATGCCTCAGCGCTATCAAGCAATCGCGATTCAACGCCCTGAGATGTTATTTTTTTTGCAACAAGCCCTGCCTGAACTTCATAACCGTCGTTAATAAAGCGTTGCGCAATTAGCGTCATGACAAAAGGCGAAGAAGCCTTAGTCTGAAGGCTCTGACACACATGTTCGAGTTGGACCTCGTCTGCGGTGTTGGTTTTGAAATCAAAGTTTGGTGCCCCGCCAAATTGATGGTTATGAAGTCGCCAATAACCGTCGGTTAAGCGTTCCAGTTTAAAATTAAATCCACGCTCGGAAAACTCACCTTCCTGAAGCGGTGCCGGATAGAGGAAACCGTCGCCAAAGCCAACGTCGACAATGTAAGGTTGGTCGAGTTCGGTCAACAGGACAAGATGTGAACCAACGACCTCGTCGCCTCGCTCGTTACGATTAACCCCAGCACATATCCGCTGAATATCGAAGCCTATTTCGCCGAGCGCCCATCCCAACAATCCGTTCATTTCGTAGCACCAGCCACCGCGACCATTTTTGACGATTTTTTCGTAAGCAGCATCAACGCAGGTTGTTAGGGGAATGCCAAGTTGTACGTCGAGCGCTTCATAAGGAATTGTTAAAAGATGGTGACGATGAATATTGTTGAGTGTTTCTAGATCAACGTTCAGCGGTCCATCGTAGTTAATTCTTTTAAGATAGGTGGAAAGATGCATCGATACTGTTCATTCCTCTATCTGAAGTCTCGACTCTCCGGCGGCGGAACCGAATATACCTTTCGACATGAGCGATGATTCTCGATCACGACGATACTGGTAAACTTCCGCCCTTATCACGTGTATGTCTGTATTTGTGGGCTCCGCTTGTGTTGCCATTTCAGCAAGATGACAGGCGAGACGAATATCCGATGTTATTAATTCTCGAGCACGTTCTGCCATTTTCAATGCACCGCCAGCAAGATTTGCCAACTCACGCGCTAAAGTGCCATCTGGCGCTGGTTTAAGGCGTGAGGGATTACCATCCCACCAACCGCCATACAGACGCCAAATGTTTCGGATGACGAATTCAGGCTCGTCGTAGGTTGGCCTCAGGTAGGGTTTTTCTAAAACCGACGGGTCAATTTTTATTTCATGGATGATCTCGTCTAAACGGGCGCCTTCGTTCATGCGTTGTATCGTTTCATCAACTAAAAATTCCAGCGCGTCCGCGACTTCATTAAGCACCCGCCGTATTCTGTCTTTGCCCTCGATCGGCAGGCCATGCGCAGGCAAAAATAATTCTGCATCCTGTAACGACATGGCGCGAAGTGCTGTAGCCCATTCGCGCGGAAATCGCTGAACTTTTTGGGGGTTTCCGGCGTTCGGAAAATTCCAGATGAAAAAGTCTCCAGCACAAATCGCCTTGTGTTTGGGAATCCATGCCCAGGTATGGTCGTCGGTTTCACCCTTTGCGTGTTTGAGTTCAACCTCAACACCGCCAATTGAAAGATCCAGTTGATCTTTGTAGGTCAGGTTAGGTTTTGGTGATTTGGGATTGAGGAAAACGCTGCCATCTGCGATGTCATAACCACGGCGGGAAAATTGTCCAAACTGTCGTTGGTTGATTGCAAGATTGAAGCCATTGGTTTGGTTGTAACGGTCAAAGCGGGCAGGCACATTCTCATGGCCAATAATGTTTGGCGCATCGTGTTGATTATCGACAGCATCCTGTATGAAAAAACCGCATCCTCCGACATGATCTATATGACCGTGAGTATAGATCAGAGAATTGAAGCGCTCCTTGGTCCATCCACGAATAGCGCGAATGACACGTTCACCGCCGTTCACGCTGCTCGTGTCAAATGCGACCAGGCCATCATCGGTCTTGAACAAGATGCAGTGGGAAAACGCTTCAACCATCGCGATACCGTCGCCAATTTCCGATAACTGAAAATTGATTCTGTTTAGTGGGCCAACCTCGTCGAGGCCGGCTGTTCCATCAATCACACCGCTGGATAGTGCAAGTAGGTCAGCCATGTTGCGTCTCACATTTCAAGTTTTCGGAACGACAGTTGGTTAATCCAGAGGGTGCAAGACCACTGGAAGCTGCGAGTAGCCTCTGACGAAATTCGATACGACCCGTTCGGGTTGCCCGACGACTTCAACCTTATGAAACCGTTTGCTGATCTCTTCCCACAGGACTCTCAGTTGCATTTCTGCCAGTCTGTTTCCCATACATCGATGGATGCCGAATCCGAAAGAGACATGTTGTCTGGCATTTTTACGGTCGATAATCAGTTTGTTGGGATCCTCAAATACGCTCGCGTCTCGGTTGCCAGAAACGTACCACATAATGACTTTGTCGCCTTTCTTGATCGACTTACCACGCACTTCGACATCCTCTAGTGCTGTTCTTCGCATATGAGCCAGTGGCGTTTGCCAACGAATGATCTCGGCGACCATATTGGGGATCAAGCTGAGGTTGCTCCGCAGTTTGTCGTACTGATCAGGGAACATGTTGAGTGCGAGGACCCCACCAGAGATGGAGTTGCGGGTTGTATCGTTGCCACCCACGATGAGTAACATTAGGTTTCCGAGAAATTCGCCCGGTGGCATATCCCTCGTTTCGGTGTTGTGAGCCAAAAGCGTCAACAAGTCAAAGCCCTCGTGAGAGGGATCAAGCCGTTGTTTAAATAGCTGCTGGAAATACTCGAGGCATTTCTGCATTTCCGCGCCGGCTTCGTCCCAACTTGAAACATAACCAGAGCGGGGGCCGATGGTGCCGATGTCTGACCAGCGCGTAAGCATTTTGCGATCTTCGAATGGGAAATCAAACAACGTCGCAAGCATGCGAGTGGTAAGTTCGATAGAAACGCGATCGACCCAATTGAACGTTTCACCGATCGGCAGACCGTCCAGAATATCGATCACTCGAGAACGAATGAGCCCTTCCATTTTGGCAAGGTTGGGTGGTGCCACAACCGGCGCGACGGTCGCACGTTGAGTGTCGTGTTTTGGTGGGTCCATAGAAATGAAGGATGAGGACTCAGCGCCTGGGCTGTCTACGATCCCGATGCCTTTGGCGCTAGAGAATCGTTGATGATCTGAATCAATTTCCTTGATCGCAGCATGGCTAGAAACTGACCAAAACGGCCCGTAGCGTGAATTTGCGTGATAGTGCACGGGGTCTTCCTGACGAAGACGATCAAAAAAAGGCCAAATAGCGTCCTGCTGAAACAGGAAGTGGTTGGAAACATCGAGATCATTAAGATCAGCCGAGTCGGCAAAAAGCTGAGCAGTGTCTTTGGTCGCACTTCTGTAATCAAACATGGGCATATGGTTTGTTTGTTTGGATCTAGTACTTTAGACCCTTCTCAATGGTCGCTCAAGTCGTTCCCGCATGTATCGGGAATGGCACACAGGGCATCGTAACATTAGTCCAAATAACTGATTATCAATCGCGCTCGTGTCACAATTGTGTCTTGTCTCTGTCAGGTTCACTAAATGAAATATCTTTTCCTATGGATACTTTTACTTTTAAGCACAACGGTATTTTCCGCATCGATAGATTTCGAGCGTCAATCGGTGACGATTGCACTGACTCAGGAGCCGCCGAATCTCAATAGTCTGCAGACGGTCGACCTGGTCAGTTTTTTTGTATTGGGACACGTGACAGAAGGACTTGTTCGCTATGACAGGAAAGGGAGGTTAGTACCCGGTATCGCAACTGACTGGCATCAGGAAGAACGGACCATCCGATTTGATCTACGTAAAAATGCCCGGTGGAGTGACGGCTCAGTGGTAACCGCCCACGACTTTGTCTTCAGTTGGCGTCAGATGAACAATCCTGACGTTGCTTCGCCCTATGCCTCAATTATGGATCCCATCAAGAATGCAAAGAAAGTTCAAGCCGGAGAGTTACCGCTTTCCGCATTAGGCGTTACGGCGGTTGATGATTTTACCTTGAGGGTCGATCTTGAACGCCCTTGCGGTTATTGCATCACGGTGATGAACCACGCTGCTTTTTATCCTATCAAGCAGGCTTTTTATGAGGCGCAGGGCAAACGCTATGGTGCAGAAGTATCTAATCTTCTTTACAACGGCCCTTTTAAGTTGTCGAGTTGGACTCATGATGCGGAGATGACACTGATAAAGAACCCTGCATACTGGAACAGTGATGCGATTAGGCTAAATGAGTTACATGTTGGCTACATTACGGCTGACAACCGGACTCGCCTGAATCTGTTCAGGGATGATCAAATTGCACTCGCGCGCCTTGGTGCCGATACAGTTGCAGATGCGGCAAGTCAGCAGTTAAGAATGAAGTCATTTGTATCTGGTGGTATGGCTTATATTCGCTTCAACACAAGAGCAGAAACGGTAACGGGACAGAAAAAACTTAGGCAGGCGATTCGTTTGGTCATTGATCCAGAGGAGTTTGTTAATAAAGTGATCGGTATTCCGGGCTACAAACCCGCATACTCTTTCTTTCCGGGCTGGCTTAATGGCGTTGATGGTAAATTCACTCAGGAATACCCAGTTAATCCCGCGCAAATGAATGTGGAAAAAGCTCGTGAGTTGATGCGTGAAGTGAAAGCGAGTTTGGGCGTTGAAGAAATGCCGCCGATCACTGTTTTGAGCACGACATCGCCCACTGGCGCAAGAATAGCGGAGTTTATTCAAGGGCGCCTAAAACAGGCGCTTGATCTCGACGTGAAGGTGGACCAACAAACGTTTAAACAGTTTCTCGTGAAGATCCAGCGCGGCGATTTCGATATTTCTCTGGCGAGCTGGTATCCTGACTTTGACGATGTGGTCACTTACGCGGATCTGTTAGCTTCTTATAACGCGAACAACACCGGTGGCTACAGCAATCCGGAGTATGATCGTTGGCTTGAGGTCCTGCTAACGTCCAATGACGCCAAAACAAGAATGGATGCAGCGGACAAACTCCAGAAAATCATTATCGAGGACGTCCCTGTGCTCCCCCTTGCAGAAACTGGCTCTGCCTATGTTCAACACCCTAAGTTGAAAGGTGTCGTTCGGCGAGTGCTCGGTGCAGACCCGGATTACACTTTTGCCAGAGTGGTGAAATAACCCTTAGCGCTTTTCGGCCTCCTCCTCGAGCAGCTTTGTGTCGTCAAAATCGATAACTGTTGATAAATATCATCGTTTATCGCTTGAATTAGTCGAATACGGTGATTAGGGTGAGCTGTAAATACGAAGCTTATTTAAGGTCATTGTCAGTGCGTACATACTCGATCACTACTGAGCACGGCGAGCAAGTCAGTTATACCGACAGAAAACGTTGGCTTTGGCTCATGTCTTTGGCGACACCGCTGTTTCCTCTGGTCGGCGTTGTGGGGCATTTGGTCACGGGTCACGAAACTTGGTTGCTCCTGCCGCTCTGTCTTATGTTTGTTCTTGGGCCTATTTTTGACTGGCTTTTTGGAGAGGATGAAAACAATCCGCCAGAAATATTGGTTCCTCTGTTAGAGCAGGATAACTATTACAGAGTGTTAACCTACATCACGGTTCCTCTACACTACGTAACCTTTATTGGCGTTGCTGTCTGGGTCGGTACACAAAGCCTCAGTTGGTGGGGGTTTCTTGTATTGACAGTGGCAACAGGCTTTGCCGACGGGTTCGCGATCAATACGGGTCATGAACTTGGCCACAAGCGGACCAAGATCGAGACCTGGCTGGCAAAAATTGTGCTTGCTGTGCCCGCTTATGGTCATTTCTGGATTGAGCATAATCGTGGCCATCATCGAGATGTCGCAACCCCAGAAGATCCAGCAAGCGCGAGGATGGGTGAATCAATTTATAAGTTTGCTAAACGAGAAATTCCTGGCGCGTTTCACCGTGCATGGATGATTGAGCATGAGCGGCTTTGCCGCAAAGAGTTGCCAGTCTGGAGTCTTCACAATGAGGTTTTACAAAGTTACATGATCAGTGTGGTGCTTCAGGTCGGCTTGATCGCGGCTTTTGGCTGGATCATGTTGCCTTTTCTTATGCTCCATAACTTTTTTTCATGGTGGGTGCTAACCAGCGCAAACTATATAGAACACTACGGCTTGTTGAGAGAAAAGCAGGCGGACGGCAAGTACGAAAGATGTCAGCCACACCACAGTTGGAATGCAAATCACAAATATTCCAATCTACTGTTATTCCATCTTCAGCGGCATTCCGATCACCACGCCAATCCTACACGGCGATATCAGAGTTTGCGGCATTTTTCTAATCTACCAAGTTTGCCGAGCGGTTATTACGGTATGTACATTATTGCCTACATACCGTCGCTGTGGTTTAGAGTGTTGGATCAGCGGCTGCTTGCGCTGCCGCATGTCAACGGCAATTTGGACAAAGTGAACATCGATCCTGAGTCCAAAGATCGACTCTACAATAAGTATGGAGCTGACCATGGCTAGGTATCAATGCCCGGGATGTCGATATATCTATGACGAGCGTGTCGGAGACGACCATGAAGGTTATCCACCTGGGCTTATATTTGAATCATTACCAGACGACTTTGTTTGTCCTGATTGCTCAGTCCGATACAAGGAGGACTTTGAACTCAAGGATTAATCAACGAGCATAAAAAAGGCAGTTAACACTGCCTTTTTTGTATTGCTAATGTCGTAGACCTATTCCCGCGCTAGAACTCTCTTGGCGTTGGTTGAGGTCCCTTTGGCCAGCTTTCAAAGTTTTCCAGTACCGTCTCGCCCACGTCTGCAACTGACCAAGGCTCTTCTTCATTGCCTTTCGTGGCAAGCATGTGAGACTGCCAAGAAAGTAATGTGACTGAATTGCCCTGAACCAAGAAGGTTCGTCCTGTTACGTCTTTCGCCTGATCAGACCCTAACCAAACGACAATGGGCGAAACTTTTGCTGGTGACAGCAGTTCTTCCATGTTCTGCCCCTCTGGGAAGATATCCGATGTCATTCTTGACCAAGCAGCGGGTGCCAGAATGTTTACTCTGATGCCATATTTCAATCCTTCCTGAAACAGGCATCTGGCTAAACCGGCGATGCCAGCTTTGGCTGCGCCATAGTTCGACTGACCAAAGTTGCCCAGAAGACCCGAAGTTGAACTCGTGACAACGATGCTGCCACCGTGACCTTGAGCAATCATCTGATCATACGCAGCCTTAACGCAGAGGTAGGTGCCACGTAGGTGTACGTTGACAACAATATCCCACATGTCGTTGGTCATATTTTTGAATGACTTGTCGCGCAGAATCCCCGCATTTGCTATGAGGAAATCAAGCTTGCCGAACTCATCGACCGCGGTCTTGATGAGCGCATTAACATCCTCTTCACTGGTCACATTACCGTAATTCGCAACAGCTTTGCCGCCTGCCGCCTTAATTTTATCTACGACAGCGTCAGCCATGTTTTGACCTTCACCGCTGCCATCACGGGAACCACCTAGGTCGTTGACAACAACGGATGCTCCCTCTTTAGCGAGTAGTAGAGCATGAGCCTCACCGAGACCTCCACCTGCACCGGTGACAATGGCTACTTTTCCGTCTAATTGACCCATATCGTTTCTCCTTAGCTTGAATTTTTAGGGTGTAAAAAGTGGAAGGGAGTAAATCATACTCATAGGTTTTTTACAAAAACCGATTGGCAAAATATGACAGGGATGTGTCAGTCGAAGGTGTAGGTATAGCCTCCTTGTGCCCATGAATGAAAACCTGCGTCCATCCCGACTTTTTCAAAATCTTTCCAGTTGTCGCCATAGTGCATCAGCAAGATCTTGCGTTTGAGTTTGGCCGGTAACGTCATCAATTCCTCAAGCGAGCAATGCACGCCCCCTGTAAATAGCTGGCAGTCGTGAAAAATGAAGTCGAAATTAAATTCTCGGTCGAAAGTGTCAAGAAATTCTGGGTCAAACCTAGTATCGGAGGTAAACAAGATCTTGTCGTCAATAATCACGCCGGTACTCCAGAATGACTCTCTCCAGCTGGGGGCGCTGTCAGGATAGTGCATCGTACGGGGGAGTTTGATATTGATAGATCCCACGTTCGTTTCCCATGTGTCACGCCCATTGCGTGTCACACATTTGGGCTCGATAACGTGCCAAAGGTCGCGAAATTTTAAGGGTTTCGATTCTGACATTTCCGAGCCGCCCCTTAATGATTGTGACCAAAGTATCTCCTCATATTCAGGAGCTATGATCATGCTGGGTTTGCGTTGATTAACGTAACGGCCATGTAGGTGCACTTCCTCGAGCCCACCGATGTGATCTGCATGGCTGTGGGTGATGAGAAAATTTTGTATGCCGGTAATCGGAATGTCGTATCCATGCAAGGCCTGTGAGCATCTGCTGCCACAATCGATCAGCAGGTGGTCATCTCCCTTAACAATCAAAACATTGGTCTGGTTTAAGGTTTTAGAGAATGCAGAACCCGCACCGATAAAAAACAGCGTTAACTCACCGTCGTTCGTCAGTCCTCGATTCACTTTCGAATTAGGGTTTATTCTCATAGGTTCATTCTAACTAGGTTGCTTGTACTCTGCGAAAGCGCGACCTCGGAGCCGGGTAATAACCGTAAAGTAACCATTCTGATCGAATTTGGGTCGATGTGTTGTGAACCCTGTCACAATTGTCGCTGCAAGTTTAGCCGTTCAGCGCTTTTTGGTCAGTTACCTATACAGCTGGTAATGCAGCAGACAATGCAGGAAATCAGAGGTGGCGAGCTTGGCAAGATACGCGTAGAGCTCGAGACCCTGCGTATCAGACAGGGGCGAATAACTTGATTATTCGGATCAGGGGAGTAATATTTGAGGTCCGAGAATATGGCAACCAAGCATATGTCGCCTCCAGCACTTTCCAAGGTCACTAACCCATCTGAGGACTATCAGAAGGTTAGTAAGCTCATTCTCGAAGCTTTAAGAGTTATTCGCTCCGATGATTTCCCCCCTTATTTTGATCTTTTTACCGATGACGCCGTCTGGATGATGCCCTCCAATTTCAGGGACGTGGGTAAAGAAGAAGCCAAGACTTTTTATCGATTTACAAAAAAATTCCGCTTCGATCAAGAAACCGCGATTGAAGAGCTTAACATAGTCGAAGACATGGCTTACGTAAGAGTCAGTTTTGATGGCTATCTACGAGCGAAAAATGATGAATCTGCGCCCCCATTAAGGTCTGTTAGCCGACACTTGTGGATCTTGCGAAAGCAACTTGATGGTGAGTGGAAGATTACAAGGGATATTTGGAATAACCCAAAGCAACCCTCTTAATATATCTTCAGCCTACGATCAAAGTCACTCGCCAGTAAAAAAGCAAGCGCCTTGAGGAGTTTCACATGGGTACTCATATTTGGATTCGTGCAGAATGCAAACTAAATGAACGTCGAGTGGCGGTAACGCCTGAAGATGCCGCAAGACTGATTTCGAAGGGTTTTACAGTAACCGTAGAGGCGTCTGATCAACGCGCTATTCCGTTAGTGGAATATGAAGCTGTTGGATGTTTGCCTGCGGCAGAAGGAAGTTGGCAGTCAGCGCCTGCTGATTGTTTTATTTTGGGTGTCAAAGAATTACCAAATGGGAACAGTCAGCTTCGCCATCGACATATCTATTTTGGTCATGTTTTTAAGGATCAGCCAGGCTGGCAACAAACGCTGGGTCGTTTCAGGGACGGTAGCGGTGTGCTTTATGATCTGGAATGTCTGGTAGACGAAAATCATCGTCGCGTTGCAGCGTTTGGCTATTGGGCCGGGTTTGCTGGCGCGGCCACAGCAGTGATGGCGTGGTGTGGGCAAAATAGAAAGGAAAATCCCTCGCTTGCTAATCTGGGTAGTTTTTCGAATGTTGGTTTGCTGATCGAGAAACTCAAATCAGAACTTAGCGCAGGCGACACGCTGCCGAATATGATTGTGATTGGAGCGCTGGGGAGAAGTGGAAGTGGTGCTGTAAAACTGGCGAATGAGCTCGGGATTTCAGTCAGCAAGTGGGACATGGCCGAAACAGCCAGCGGCGGCCCGTTTCCAGAGCTACAGCAACATAACTTATTCGTTAATTGTATTCTTGCGAACAAAGATTGTCCTCGGTTTGTTACCGAGCAGGATATTGCTAACGAGAAAAGAGTGTTATCGGTGATCGTAGACGTAAGTTGTGACCCAGAGAGTCTCTATAACCCCATCCCGGTTTATCACCAATGTACCACCTTCGAACAGCCTGTGATTCGCCTACCCGTTGAAGCACCGCCGCTGGATATTATTGCTATAGACCATCTGCCTTCGATGTTACCGCTCGAATCTAGTCAGGATTACTCGCATCAATTAGTCCAGGCGCTATTGACGCTCGACGAGCCAACGAAAGGGGTCTGGGGGCGAGCGCTAGATCAGTTTAACCGACACGTAGGAAGAATTTAGGATCAATCCGCTGGTAATAGGGTGAGGTTATCTGAAATAATCATTTCAATTAAACTGCTTTCTGGGAGTCACCATGCCTGTATATGATTTTGCTGTAGGTCAAACCAACCCCGAAACATTCCCCGTAGAGGCATTCAAGCAAGCGGCGCTGCGCGCTATTGAAGCTGAGCACGACGCATATAACAAATATCCAGGTAACCTTGGTCACGAAGGGCTTCGAACATTAATGGCGGAGCGAGAAAGTCAGCGAGAGGGTGTCGAGGTATCTAAGGACTTAATCGCGATTACCAACGGGTCAATGCAAGCGGTGACCCTTGTCGGGCAGGCACTCATGCAGGGTAAAGACGATATTGTGATCACCGAGGAGTATACCTACTCGGGCACGATTGGCGCTTATAAGGGCATTGGGCTGAAAATGGTTGGCATTCCCCTTGATGATGATGGGATGCGAATGGATGCGTTAAAGGAGACGCTAGCTCAGCTAGCCGACAAAGGCACGCTACCTCGCTTCATCTATCCTCTAACGACTTACCAAAACCCGACCGGTACGATGATGCCCCGCGCTCGTAAAGAACAACTCATTCGAATTGCCGCGGATTATGACATTCCGCTGGTAGAAGATAATTGTTACGGAGATGTGCATTTCACCGGTGAGAAAGTGCCCTCAATGTTCGCAATGGACGACGGGTTGAAGCACATCTACATAGGCTCGCTATCTAAAATTCTCGCGCCTGGCGTGAGGCTCGGCTATCTGCACGCTCGAGAGCCGTTATTCACTGAGATTGTGTCCAAGCGTTTTGATGCCGGCAGTAACTATTTTGCTGCTTCGGTCGTCGCTGAATTTTATAAAGACGGTATTTGGGATCATTGTGAGACAGCAAACCCGGTACTAAAGAATAAGTTAGATTTGGTTGATGCTGGACTACAGAAACAATTAGCTGATATTTGTGTCTGGTCGAAACCCGCGGGCGGCTTATTTATGTGGGTAAGGTTGCCTGAGGATGTGGATATGGATAAGTTAATGTCAGTGAGTCGTGACAAGAAAGTGTTCTTTGCGCCGGGCGCCGCATTCCACATTGACCGCAAAAATGATCCTTATATAAGGCTGGCTTTTGGCCACGTCCCCGACGAACTGATAGTCGAGGGCATTCCGGTTTTAGCTCAGTGTGTCCGTGAAAGTCGAACCAGCAATGAGGCAGTGAAATTTACTTCGCTGTTCGGATAAAAATTTTTAAAACTATGTGAAGGCGGAAACATTATATGCCCCATGCGATGATAAACGGCGCAAAACTTTGGTACGACTCAGAGGGAGAAGGCGAGCCTATTTTGCTGCACCACGGTTACACTGCATCCCGAGCGAACTGGATGCCCGTTGCAGAGCGGCTTAAAGATCGCTATCGCGTGATTCTGATGGAATGTCGGGGTACGGGTGAAAGTGAAGATACGATTGATGGCTATAGTCTCGATCAATACACAAGTGATGTCATTGGTATGATGGATCATCTTGGTATCACCCGTTTCACGTACGCAGGTCACAGCATGGGCGGGGGTGTCGGTTTTTTGTTGGCAATAAACCATGCTGCCCGGCTAAACAAGTTGGTACTTATGGCACCGATCCCCGCTGGTGGTGTCATGGGAGAGCCTGATCCTGAGTATATCGAAGCAAGATTGAAAGCCAGAAGGGATAACAATAGGGATTTCTTTAAGTCAGAAATGCTATCAACCAGATTTAGGCCGGACGTTCAGACAGAGGATTGGTTTGAGTCCCGGGTTGATCATCTCATGCGAGTTTCTGAAGGGCACCTGCTAGGTGGCATGAAGTCGATGTTTGCTTTGCGCGCAGCTGAAAAACTCGCGGAGATCAAGACCCCCACAATGATGTTGTCCGGGGCTGTCGACGGATTACTCCCGGCGAATCTCGAGGATTATCGAGCGCTACCTAACGCGACTCTGCAGGTGTTCGCGCATGCAGGGCATGATGTGGCGATACACGAACCTGATGGTGTAGCAGATGCGATTGATAAATTCATGCGATATGGGGTTGTCGACTTAACAGCTTAGGCCTTACAGAAACTGCTTTACCCTACCTCGAAAACAAACATATCAGTCGCTTGTTTTCGCTAACGAGATTAGTGGTGCTGCACGACCTAAATCGTTTGGCCGCTGAGGTTCCTTATGACGCCGTAGCGTATCGTGATGACGGTGATTAAGACGACATAACAACTCGTGAGGACGGCGATCGCGCCTGAGGTTGTGACGTAACCTGCGATCGCTCCGGCAGCCAAACCGCCAAGAGGACCAAAGCTGTAGCACATCCCGTGAATGCCCAGCACTCTGCCTCTTAATTCATCTGGCACCCTCAGCTGCAGTACCGTCAGCGCCATAATCATAAACATTGAATTGAGTGCAGAAGCCGCAAAAATGCAGGCAAGACAAATCGCAAAGGCGAAGTCCGAGTGCTTGAAAATACTGGTCATGACTGTAAATCCGAACAGAAAAAAGCAGGAAGCCAACGCTGTTGCTAACATTAGGCGACCAAGGTGTTTTGAGTGTTGGAAATCACCGACAAGCAACGTCCCCGCCACGGAGCCAAAACCCGTTGCTGATATCAAAAAACCATAGCCAGATTCGTCCAAGTTGAGTATTGCGCTGAAAGCGGGCATTAATTGTATATAGGCAAAGCCGAACCCCATCGCGGCAATACTCAGAATCGTCAGTATCAGAAATGTTGGTTCATGCCAGATGTACCTAACGCCCTCTGCTACTTTTTCAAGAGGGGAGCCGGGAGAAGAAAGCCCGGGAAGCTTCAAATTCATACTGAGCATGACGAGGAACATTGAGAAAAAACCAGCCGTACACAAGACAAATGCAACCCAGGTATCGGCTACCGCTAATACAAGGCCGCCTAATGCCGGTACGATCATCCGTGAGCTCTGCCAAACGATTGAGCTCAGAGCAACCGCGCTGAGCATTTCATCGCGTTGTATTAAAGATGGCATGATCGCCGTTCTTGCTGGCCAGTCGAATCCGGTGATGAAAGAAATCGACGCGGCGATGACAATAATGTGCCACGGTGTGACAATTTCAAGATAATCTAGCGTTGCGAGACAGGCGAGCAGCAATGTCATCAAGAAAGATGTCCCCAGCATAAGCTTGCGCTTGTCGATAGAGTCCGCAAGGGCGCCACCAAAAAGTGTCATAGCAAGGGTTGGTATCGATGCGGCAGCACCGAGATAGCCCAACATCAGTGTAGATTCTGTTAATTCGAACAACAACCAGCCTAGCGCCATCACCTGCAATTGTGTGGCACCAACAGATGCGAAGGACCCGAGCCAGTATCGACGGAAAAAAGGATATTTAAGCGCGCCGAGGCGCCCACTGAATTCGATCACATTAATTGCCGCTGAATCTTCACCGGGTAATATAGCAGACCCGAGGAAAAATGATGCAGTCTGTCAATGCTGATGATTTGAGCGTTACGATGGACTGAGCCTTTTTAACGCTCAATGGGTCGTCATGACAGTCAAGAAATGGTCGATATGCTCTATAATCCAACATTGGATGTCATGCTTTCCCTCAACCTGATACTGCCGACGCGCTGTTTATCGTATGAAATTAAACGAACTGCCAAACAACCATAATTACCAATTTTGGACGCTGCAGATTGCTGGCTGGGCCGGATGGGTTGTGTTGTTTACGATTCGCGATTTTTATTGGGGTCAGCCACTTGAACGGGTCACTTTACTAGGACTTCAAGCGTTGGCAGGACTTATTCTAACAACCGGCCTGAGATATGCCTATCAAGCGGTTTGGGAACATCCTATCAGAACAAGAATTATGGTTGTTGTGGGTGCCTCCTATTTAACAGCCGCAATTTGGCAACCGGTCAAAAATTACTTTCAATTTGCCTATTATGAAGACTACCGCGCGGTTGAAGCTTACGGTCAGCTCGCCTATTTTAGCGGCATTATTGGCTACTCTTACTTTTTGATCCTTTGCTGGAGTGGGCTCTATTTCGCACTCAAGTTCTATCGTTTACTTCAAGAGCAGGTCCAGAAAAGCATTAAAGCGGAGAGTATGGCGCATGAAGCTCAATTGCGTATGTTGCGTTATCAACTAAACCCACATTTTCTATTCAATACGTTGAACGCCATATCGACTTTGATTTTGTCTGGGGACAATAAAATTGCAAACGAAATGCTGAGTAAGCTGAGCAATTTTCTCCGCTACTCATTGGATAAAGACCCAATGAGAAAAGTCGACATCGACCATGAAATTAATACCATGAAACTCTATCTTGAAATTGAGAAGGTAAGGTTTGATGAGCGACTTCAGTTAGCGCTCAATGTTGAAGATGACGTCAAGACGGCTTTGGTACCAAGCATGCTGTTGCAGCCCCTCGTCGAAAACTCGATTAAGTATGCCGTCGCTAATAGTGAAAAAGGCGGCAGAATTACCATTGGCGCTCGGGCTGACGGGGATGACCTGTTACTAGAGGTAAGCGACAACGGACCGGGTATAGAATTTAGCAGCGGAAAAATGCCTGTGTTCCATGGGGTTGGCATCGCAAACACAAGAGAGCGGCTAGAAGCAATTTATGGTGGTCGGCATTCAATCAAATTTAGTCAGGCACTCCCTTCAGGTCTGATGATAGAAATTCGTATACCGTTTGAAACGGAGTAGGTGAATATAAATGGAATCACTTAGGGCAATCGTTGTTGACGACGAGTCACTGGCTAGAAAAGGGCTAAGAATCAGGTTGGAGCAAATTGACGGCGTAGAAATTGTTGGTGAATGTGTCAATGGTAAAGAGGCCCTAAATTCAGTTGCCGAGTTAAAACCCGATCTCATGTTCCTCGATATCCAGATGCCTGGTATGAGCGGGTTTGACGTTGTCAGCAATCTGCAACAAGACAATATGCCTATGGTTGTTTTTGTTACTGCCTTTGATCAGTATGCTGTTGAAGCGTTCGATGTGCACGCTGTAGATTATTTACTAAAACCTATTGACGATGCGCGTCTGACGGATGCGGTACAACGTGCGCAACAGCATCTCGACCGCAAAGGAAGTATTACTGACAAACAGCGTCTGCTTGAACTGATAATTAGCATTACCGGAAAGTCGGAAACTTCGGTTGCACAACTGCTCAAGGATCACTCTGGTATCAAGTCCTATCCTGAAAAGATAGCAATCAAAGATGGCAGTGAAACAACCTTGGTTGCAACCAAAGACATCGACTGGGTAGATGCGGCAGGCGACTATATGTGTGTTCATGCAAACGATTGCACCCATGTAATGAGAATTACAATGAAAGACCTTGAAGCGCAGCTTGATCCCGCAACGTTCCAAAGGGTACACCGTAGCACGATTGTAAATCTCGAGCGTGTGGTGAAAGTCTGTTCACATATGAATGGGGAGTTCTATCTGAAGCTGATTAATGGCTCGGCGGTCAAAATGAGCAGGTCTTATAAAGACAAGGTTAAGCATTTTTTCTAGCCAAGCGATAGTGTTACCTGCTGTATTTAGGCATTGATTCCGCTGTCTTTCCTGCCTACTATTGAAAGAAAACCTTGAATAGGAATCTGCTGTATGGTCGATGTAATAGCGAACATCTCTGAAATAACGCCAGAATGGCTGACCCAGGCTTTACGGGCCAATGGTTCTATCAAATCGTCTGTCACTGACGTAAACCTGGGTGTTATCGGTGCTGGCGTAGGTTTAATGGGAGAACTCGCGCGTCTCGAAATGACTTTCGAATCACCCGAAGATATACCCTCCGTCATCATCGCCAAGATTGCGGCGCAGAATGAAAACCGTGAGGTGGCGAAAATTCTCGATTTTTACAATCGGGAAGCCAATTTTTACAACAAGGTCGCAGATCAAATTCCGTTCAGAGTGCCTGCAAGTTATTTTGCCAAGGTTAACGATGAAACCTACGATTGCGTCATTCTGATGGAAGACCTCGGCGACGTTTCTCCTAACGATCAATTAGTTGGTTCGAGTGAGGCCGAGGCATTTTCTGCGATTGAAAGAATCGCCAACATGCACGCGATCTTCTGGGGGAAAGTCAGAAGTCCTGAGCATAGCTGGATGTATGACTTTATGTCGACGCATGAGGCGGAGCGTTTGCAGACGTTGCTATACATGCCAGGTTTAGCGCCAACGATCGAAAATTTTGACGCTTTTCTTGATGCAGAATCTACCTCAGTGCTGACCAAAACCGGTGAGCAATATGTCGATGTCTGGGCAAAAAATATGTTCTCTCAGGAAACCTTTATCCACGGTGACTTCAGGCAAGATAATTTTATTTATTCAGCAGGTAGTCTCGATGCCGTGATTCTTGATTGGCAAATATCTGGTCGCGGCAAAGGAATTTTCGATTTCACCTACTTTGTCTGTCAAAGTTTGAAGTCAGATGTCAGAAAGCGCATTGAGAAGCAGCTAGTCGAGTTCTATGTTGAAAAGCTGCGAGAAGGCGGTGTCACCGACTATAGTTTTGAGCAGTGCTGGAGTGATTACCGTCGAATGGTATTGGGTTGCCTGATCTATCCGATAACTGTCTGTGGCACGCTTGATCTTGCTAATGAAAGAGGGCAGGCACTCGCAGAGTGTATGCTCGAACGCAATTTATCGGCTATTTCAGATTTGGGCTCTGCGGAGTTCCTCACGTAATCCAACCGATTTTTCCTGCCTATCTTCAAATAATAAATATCAAAGGTTAGTTTCGGTATGGTCGATGTTGTTGCAAACGCCTCTCAAATAACACCTGAGTGGCTAACTCAAGCTTTGCTGTCCAACGGTTTGATCAAATCTTCTGTCACCGATGTCAACCTCGGCGTGATTGGCGTCGGCGTAGGGTTGATGGCTGAGCTCGTTCGTATTGAGATGACCTTCGAAAATCCCGAAGATATACCTGCTGTCATCATCGCGAAGATCGCGGCGCAGAATGATAACCGTGAGGTGGCGAAAATTCTCGATTTTTACAACCGGGAAGCCAATTTTTATAACAAAGTCGCAGATCAAATTCCGTTCAGAGTGCCTTCAAGTTATTTTGCCAAGGTTAATGATGAAACTTACGACTGTGTCATTTTGATGGAAGATCTCGGCGACGTTTCTGCTAATGATCAATTAGTTGGCTCGAGTGAGGCCGAGGCGTTTTCTGCGATTGAAAGAATCGCCAACGTGCACGCGATCTACTGGGGTAAAGTGAAGAGTCCCGAGTATAGTTGGATGTATGACTTTATGTCGGTAAATGAGGCAAAGCGTTTGCAAACGTTGCTTTACAGGCCGAGTTTACGACCGACGATAGAAAAGTTTGGCCATTTACTTGATGCTGAGGCTACCTCCGTACTGACTAAAACCGGTGAACAATATCCTGATGTCTGGGCGAACAACATGTTCTCCCAGGAAACATTTATTCACGGCGACTACCGACAAGATAATTTCATTTATCCAGAAGATGGTACCGATGCCGTCGTGCTTGATTGGCAAGTATCTGGTTGCGGGAAAGGGATTTTTGATTTTACCTACTTTATTTGTCAAAGCTTGCAGCCAGATGTGAGAAAGCGTATTGATAAACAGCTAGTCGAGTTATATGTTGAAAAGTTGCGAGAAGGCGGTGTCACCGATTACAGTTTTGAACAGTGCTGGAGTGATTATCGTCGAATGGTATTGGGTTGCCTGATGGTGCCTGTCACTGTTTGCGGAACGTTGGACCTGAGCAACGAAAGAGGCTTGGCGATTGCAGAGTGCATACTGGAACGTAATTTATCGGCAATCTCAGATTTGGGTTCTGCGGAGCTACTGAAGTAGCCTAATTAACGTGAAACTGGCGATAAGTGTTATCTCGAAACGGCGGTAACAGCCAAGCTTGTGTTGTATGCGACATAGGCAAGCAGCAGCAGACTCGCTTCAAATTGATTGATTCGGCCTGTGCCTGGTCCTTTGAAGCTATACGCCATAATGAAAAGTGCTGCGGTCAAAATCGCAAGTACAGGCATATCCCGGGTAAGTAAATCAGCCTCTACGACCGTTGGCGCGATGGTGCCCGAAATACCGACGACGATCGTTGTGTTAAACAGATTTGAGCCAATAACATTACCCAGCGCCAGATCGTGTTCGTTCTTTTTTACCGCTGCGATGCATGAGGCTAGCTCTGGCAGCGATGTGCCGACGGCGACAATTGTTAGGCCAATTATCAAATCGCTGATACCCAAGGCCTGTGCGATCTCCACACCGCCCCACACGAGTAGTCGGGAACTGAGCACTAGAAAGATAAGTCCAGTAAACAGAAAGACGAGCGCCTTAGACATGCTCATTGGTTCGCTGAATTCCTGTTCCACCACTTCTGCTAAGTGATCCTGGTTGGATTGCATGCCAGCCCTGATTGACCAAGCCATGATGATCGAAAACAAACCGATCAGTAAGCAGCCATCGATACGGCTCAGGTTGCCATCAAGACTAAGCAGGACCGCAGCGGTTAATGTCGCGAAAGCCAACAAAGGCAGTTCTCGCTGCAGCACCGAAGATTCAACGGATATCGGGCTGATCAGCGCGGTTACTCCTAAAATTAGTGCAATATTAGTGATATTTGAACCGAAGGCATTACCCAGCGCGAGGTTGGGATTGCCTTGATAGGAAGAGAGTGCCGAGATAAACATTTCCGGCGCTGAACTGCCGAAGCCAATCACCAGCATGCCAATCAACAGCGCAGGCAAACCTAAACGTTTTGCAACAACAGCCGCGCCCTCGACGAATTTGTCGGCGCTAAAGATAAGAATAATGATACCGGCGGCTAGTGCCCCGATTGCCAATAACATGGTTGAGAGTCCCTAAAACTGAGTATCAAGGGTAAAAAATCACAAAGAAAGCAGAGGGATGAGTATAGCAAGGGTGCACAAAAATGCCGCGTTTTCTCATAGTTTCTTTCCGACATCTGTCCTTAGATTGCGCAGCACCTGACAACAGGTTATGTTGGGTGGATGGATAGCTACGGCATTGTCTCTCTATTACCACCAGTACTTACCGTCATCTTGGCGATATGGACCCGAAATATAATCGTATCTCTGAGCCTGGGCGTGTTCAGCGGTTCTCTGATTCTGGTCGGCTACAATCCGTTTAGCGCCACACTCGATTTGATTGAGAAAAGGGTATTTGTCCAGATAGCAGTTGGCTCGAATATTCAGATTATTTTTACCATGATGGCGATTGGCGGATTCATTCGGTTGCTTGAAGTGTCTGGTGGTGCCCGCGCTTTCGCCAGAGGTATGACGCGTTTTATTTCCAGCCCAAGGAAAGCACAATTAGCTAGCTGGGCATCCGGAATGGCAATATTTTTTACTGACTCCGGTAACGCTTTAATCATTGGTCCGTTATTTCGGCCTATTTTCCGTGAGTTGAAGATATGTAAAGAGAAATTAGCTTACATACTTGACTCCACCGCATCGCCAATTTGTATATTGATTCCCTTTATTGGCTGGGGGGCTTACATCATGGGGCTGATCGAACAGGCTTACACCGATGCAGGAATAGCGGAGCCTGCGCTTTCAGTCTTGATAAATGTGCTGCCTTTTCAGTTTTACGCCATTCTTACGTTATCAGCGGTACTCTTTTTTGTCATCAGCGGTCGCGACTTTGGTCCCATGGGTAGGGCGCAACAGCGGTTTCTCTCCTTGGATAAAGCAACCGCAGAAGAGCGTATCGAAGTGGTCGACGATGGGGCGGGTCCGCCGCGGCTTTCTCTGTTTATTGTACCCTTATCGATATTGCTCGGGCTGATCGGTGTTTTGCTTACTTGGTACGCCGTGAACGATGAGCTGACAAGTATTCATGTTAGGTCCACCATGACAATTGCTTACGCCGCTGCTTCTATCGCCTGCGCATATTTGATGTTTAAACATCAAAAGGTTGCTATGAACGATTCGTTGAATACTTTCATCAGAGGCGCGGAAAGTATGGTCTTTGTCGTCATTATTTTGATCTTGGCGTGGTCGCTGAGCTCTGTCATCAAGGACCTTGGCACAGCGCAAGTACTATCAACTTTGGTTGGCGGTAACGTCAGTCCCGCGTTGTTACCCGCGATTGTTTTTGTGCTGGGAGCAATTATTTCGATCGCGACTGGGTCGTCTTGGGGTACTTTCGCAATTTTAATGACGCTGGCTATACCTGTTGCTGTTGCTGTTGATGCGCCGTTGTACATGACGATTGGCGCGGTATTGAGTGGTGGTTTGTTTGGCGATCATACATCGCCGATCTCAGACACGACTGTTCTGGCGTCTATCGGTGCGGACTGTGCCCACATTGATCATGTTTCGACTCAGTTTTATTATGCGATGGTGACGGGTGGGGTAGCGTTTGCTACGTTCCTGATCGCGGGTATATACGATTCACCTTGGCTTATTTTGCTGGCGATGGCTGTACTTTTTGTGACGATTCAGCTGCTATGTAAGCGCTTCGGGACAAGTATTGTTGATACTGAATCAAGAGCGACGTACTGAATTAAGCAGAAAGCCTTGATTTAATCGCATCCTGTATTTGGTACGACCAATATGCAAGTTGTGCAATGACGGGACCGAAGGGTTTTCCTACATAATCGAGTCCAAAGGGAGCAAATGCCCGCCAAGTGTCATCACCATTTGCGATCGCGCTTGCGATAAGCTCTCCGCCCATCGTCGTTGTCGCCATACCATGGCCGCCAAAACCCTGACAATACCACTCACCCGGTCTAAGTTGCCCCAGTTGTGGCATTTTGTGTCGAGCGTAGCCCATATATCCGCCCCAAGCTACCTCTGCTTTGACGCCCTTAAGTTGAGGGTAAACAGAAAGTAGATCTTTGAGCATAATCTTTTTTAGCGCGGTCTGAGACGGATGGAACATTGACACTCGACCACCCCAAAGCAGTTGGTCTCGCCCAACGACTCGATAGTAGTTGGATGAGAACCGATTATCGGACACAGCATAGGGTGCTCGAATGGCGGTTTTTAGACGCGTTCCCAGAGGCTCGGTGAGTAAAACGTAGGTGGCGACAGGTAGAGTAGCGCGGCTAAGCTTAGTTTGCAGCGATTCAAGATAGCCGCTGCAAGCAAAGACGATATGATTAGCTGAAACCTCGCCAGCGGGTGTCGACACTTTCCATCTGGCTGAGTCTGAATTTACGCCTACTATGCCGGTTACTGGACTTTGTTCAAATATCTTAGCGCCGGCATTTGAAGCCATGTTGGCTGAATGAAGCGCGTAGTTCAGTGATTGGAAAAGCGATGTGTCAGGTTCAAGGTAGCCACAGTGGTATTTACTTGTGAGGTACATTTCGTTTATTTTTTTTTTCGGCCAGAACTCAAATGACTCTCCAAACTTGGTGTTCATCGTCTGGATATAGTCTTGTAACCCTCTACTGTCATTAAACCAGGAAGCTGTCACGGTACCCTGTATTGGCGATTTGATTTTTGCTTCCACACCTTTGATTCTTTGTTGAATGAGCTGGTATGCCTCTTGGGTGAGCGTATAAAGTTGTTGCGCGTGAGCCAGCCCCAATTTGTCAATTAGTACGAGAGGATCCTGTGAAAAGCCGCTGGCGACAAAGCCACCATTTCGGCCCGATGCCCCCCATCCGATTTGATTAGCCTCAAGTAAAACAGCGCTGGTACCGCGTTCAGCTAGCCCAAGGGCTGTCGATACACCAGCGAGTCCACCGCCGATAACGCAAACCTCTGTCGATAAATGCTCGGCTAATGACGCTGTATTCGCCTCGACTGATTTTGTTCGGCTGTAGTAGCTGTCGATGTACTTCATGCTAAATACATATCGTGCTTTTTTCGAATCATGTGTTTTTTTGTGTTCCCAAGTCAGATTCAAGTCGAGCGCCTAAACCGCTTGATCGCATAATTCTGCGTTGCAGGGCATCTTCGATCTCACTCGTGTTGCCAAAAACAGTCACGCGCTCGCGAGATCGGGTCACCGCTGTATAAAGCAATTCTCGAGTCATCAGATTCTGTTGTGCGAATGACAGGTCTGAACTCAATACCAGTGAGACGTGATTAAATTCCGAGCCTTGGGCTTTGTGTATCGTCATCGCAAAACAGGTTTCGTGATGGGGTAACCTTGTTAGCGGGTAGATTTCAATTTCGCCGCCGGGTCTGCGAAATGCGACACCATGTGCTGATTTTTTATCACCCATGATACAAATACCAATATCGCCATTGAACAGACCTAAGTGGTAGTCGTTGCGAAGAATCATAATGGGGCGGCCATGGTAGTAATCTTCGCCGTTGTCAGTGTCGAGCCAGTTTTGGTTATTTGGATGTCTTGAATTGTGTTGAAGTTTTTGCCTGATGCGCAGCTCTATCGCCGCATTGATTGCTATTACCCCATGGGGTCCTTCCCGCACTGGACAGAGAATGCGTGAAGACTCGAATAGTTGAATAAGCTCATCGGGCGTAGTCCCGTTTATATCAATTGCCGCTAGGTATTCATTCAGTGGCGCGAGCAGTGCCGACAAATCGGTGGAAAGGTCCGACAACGCCTCGATCACGACGTCTTCATTTTTTTCCAACGCAGTACCATCTAAAATAGCACTGGCCATTCGGCCAATGCCCGTTGTGTCAGAAAAACGATAACTTTTGGTCAGGCGACAAATAGCGTTCGCCAGACCATGATCAGACTTTCCATACGGCAGTTGTAAACCTAGATCATTTTCAATCAATTGTGCAAACGATGCCGTATAGGGCGTGGCATGGTAGCAGATGTCCATCAAGGCATTTCCTGCCTCAACCGATGGAAGTTGATTAGGATCGCCGATGAGTACGAGCCGGCAATCCTTTGGAATCGCCGCTAACAGGCGATCCATCATCGCGAGGTCTAGCATGGATACTTCGTCGACGATCAGAAGTTTTACGCGGAGGAGGTTGTTGGCATTATGACGATAACTATTATCCTGTGGACGATACCCCAACAACCTGTGGAGGGTGACGACCTGCTCGATAGTCGTTGTAGGGATGATATTAGTTGTCGTCGGGGATAAGCTTTGTTCTGCTTTTGCTGATTGTGCGAGGGATTCTGATAGCCTCATCGCGGCTTTGCCTGTGGGTGCCGCTAGCCGGATGTCCCCTGGCAGCACGTCATTCATTTGCAGCGATGACCAGACTTTCAATATTTTGAATACTGTCGTTGTTTTGCCTGTACCCGGACCACCGGTAATAATTGTGAGATGACGAACAAGGGCTTGGTAGGCCGCCACTAGCTGCCAGTCAATATCGACAACGCCTTGATCGGAGGAATATTTCGCCAGCGACGGCGCGAATTGCTCACTGAGTAATTGTTTAAGTCTGTCGTGTTCGACCTCGGCAACTGGCCGGTTTCTGGATATCAGCTGGTCTGCGATGCGGCATTCAAATTGGAAAAACTTGTTGAGATAGAGGAGATCGCCTTCCAGAATCAGCGGCGTCGTTTCATCGCCGCTTCTACCTTCAGTCCCGACACAACGGCAATTTCTGAGCGAATGTAATAATTTTTCATGATTGGCATACCGACCAATATTCAGGCAGCTGTGCTGTTGCGATAGGGATTGACTCAAGTCGGCAAACACGCCAATAAGGGCGGGATCATTGACCTGTCCTTCGGTCGCAAGATAGCGTGCGAAATAGAAGTCCGCGTGCGAGAGGATCCCTTGAGCGAGACGATCAGCGTTGTGCTGATCTGTGACATTAGGTTCAAACATTGTCGTTACCCCGGTTCATCAGGCAGTAATCGAGTTGTTGAATGAGTTCTTTCTTCGGACGATGCGCGTAAACACCACTCGTCGGGGTTTGTCTTTGCATGCCTCGCAAAAATAAGTAGTGAACACCGCCAAAGTGCGTGTCGTAATCGTAGTCTCTGATTCGGGTTGCTAGATATCGATTAACCGCGACGCAATAAATCAGATACTGCAGATGATATCGGTGCGATGCCATATGATGCTTTATGTTGTCCTCGCTATACGCCGACTGGTCGGGTCCGAGCACGTTAGATTTGTAGTCAATGACGTAGAACCTACCCGCATGTTCCGCGATGAGGTCTATGTAGCCTGTCATCACTCCCTTGAGTTGCAATCGAGTCTGGGCGCTATCATTTGCAAGGTAGCCATGATCAATCAGTAGCTTGATTGGGTTCTGCTGGCTATCAAGCGGGAAGAAGAACTCAAGCTCATCAAGGCGGTTCACCTGTTTTATCTGTTGTAGTGAAAAGTAGTCGTTAGTTCCTGTAAGACATGAAATGTCAGTAGCAAGAATATTAATGAGCCATTGACGGAGTACTTCCACCCAAGTTGATTGATCTTGCGTGATACCGATACGTTGTAGAAACCTTGTCAATCTGGCTGTCCAAGTGTCACTAGCGCTTGTGAAATCGAGGTTCTCTAAGAGATCGTGCAGCGCCACACCAATTTTTGGACCCTTGGGAAAATGATACTGATCGAAGGTCGTGGTCGCCTTTTCGGGCGCTATTAGTTTTGGATCGATCACCGGATCGTCGTCATGATACCCGGGCAGACCGGGTTGTTCTGGCTCTGTGGCGTGTTGACCGCGCGCAGCCAGTACCCTAGAGATGCCTGTGTAGCTGTTCATGCGCCAAGTGTCAGTAATTACAGGCAAAGCACTAGGTGTTGGAAAAGTTGTTTTGTCAGCAGGTTGCTCTGGCGTGCCAGACGGCGCGGACATATCTTGTAATGTCGTTAATCGATCTGCACCGTCGACAACACTAAAAAGCGCAGCAGGGAGTTCACTGAGCGGAGTAAAAGGCGTATCAGTTTCTAGCGTTGCTGTAAGTCCCAGTAACTTTGAAATTGGTGAGTCGGCAGTGCCTTTGAGTGGTGCAATGCCCAAATAGCATCTTAGTTTTGCCCGCGTGATAGCAACGTATAAAAGGCGCATGTTCTCCGATTCGGCTTCCTGTCTCGAAAGCGCAATGTGCGTTGGGTCGTTTCCGATCTCTGCTTTAGTAATGAACCCGCTGCCCGACTGACCCTCGTGATTGACTGATTCATCGTGGAATAGGGATGGCGTGTTTTTTTGAGCTTTCTTAGCCGAAATAGTGGACATGGGAATAAACACAAAGTCATATTCAAGACCCTTAGAGGCATGCATTGTGACGAGCTTGATGAGTTCGCGGTCAGTGTCGAGTCGTAGTTGCCGGTCTTCGTGCGAACCCGTACTTTCCCGCTGAATCTCGTCGGCAAACCACTGAACCAGCGCTCTTATACCGGGCACAGTCGCGGACTGGCTTTGTAACAGTTCACCCAGATGGCGAAGATTGGTTAATTCGCGATCGCCCTCAACTTGGCACAACCATTTTTGAGCAAGTTGCCGGTTTTCTATCAAACGACCAATCATGGCGGCAACGCCAAGTTTTGCCCAATGGTCGTGATATTGTTGGAACTCAGTAAGCGACTTCTGATAAATCGTGAGACTTTGACTGATAGCGTCAATCTCAGCAGCCGTCGTCTGGCAAAGGCGGGTCGCCAATGCTGACCTGATCGCGCTTATGTTGTTCGGTTCAGCAGCCGCACTTAAAACCAACAAAAGGTCAGATGCGGTTTGAGTTTCAAAGACGCTATCCTGAGTGACATAAACACTCCGGATGCCCAGCGTATCAAGCGCAAGCTTCGCTGCGGCCATTTCATTTCGATCGCGAACAAGTACGGCGATATCAGGGGTAGATGTGCCTTCACTCGCGTCTGATGTAGTGTTGAGTAACGCCGAGATTTCATGCGCGGTGTAAGCCATCGCGGATCTTAATACATCCGCCTTGTTAATCGATTTACCCTCACGAACGAAGGTGAATATTTCAATCGGTGTCATTTCTCTGCCATTGTGTTCGAGCAGCTCATCGGCCCTTGAGGGAGGAGAATCGACGGGTATGAAAGGAATGTCTTTATCGTTTGAAAACACATCCGGTTTAGTAAATAAGTGATTCACCGCGCTGATCAATCCTGGCGATGAACGCCAGTTGGTGCCTAGTGAAAACAGATCTTCGTCCGGTCTGATCCGGCGCTTCGCATTGATGTAGGTGTAAATGTCGGCACCGCGAAACTGATAGATGGCCTGTTTGGGGTCTCCAATCATGAAAAGGCTGGAACGCGTGGTGTCAGCATAGATGTTGCTAAATATTCGGTATTGCGCGCCATCTGTATCCTGAAATTCATCGATCATTGCTACAGGCCACCTTTTAGCCAGTGACTGCGCAAAATCGGCATTGTTTGCATTGGATTGAATGATCGCACGATCCACCTTTGCTAGCAGGTCGTCTTGAGTGAGACTCGCGAGGTTAGCCTTTGTTTGTTCAACGCGGGCAGTCATCCATTTCGTTGCTTCGTGCCAGAGATCGGTCTTGACCTTCTCAAAAAGCTGTAAGGATGTCACGAGTGCAGCGATATGTTCGAAGATTTTATGGTTTGGCATTGAGCCACCTTGATTAAGGTTTTTCTCGATAGTGGTATCGGAAAAGTGCATCCATAAATCAGTGACGTAAAGATTTTGCCGACAATACTCAGTCATCTCGTCGATTTTTTTGAAAGTTAATTTCGCTCGACTAAGACCGCAGTCGCGTAGTAAGGCTGGAATTTCTTCACTAATCCAAACTTTTTTTAATCTGTCGATTTCCGCTTCGATGTTGCTGACATGTTCAATACTGTTAGCGTAATCTGGCACCAAGACAATATCAGGTCTGCCTAAAAGTGGTTTAACCTTTTGTGCAAGCGCCTCGGGATTTGGCCATATAGCGATGGCGATCTCTAATGTTGCGCCGTTGAGTGATTGTATGTAGCTACGGAAAAAATCTTCGCTGGCGAGACGCAACAGTTGCTCTGTATCCGTATCCTGTTGTTGATCGAACAAGATACCTGTTTCAAAAGGCTGCTCGTTTAGCACTCTGGCGCAAAATCCGTGAATTGTGTAAATGGCGGCTTCGTCCATGAGCTGAACTGCTGCTGACAAAATCTTAGCGTCGGTTTTTAGGTCTGTGCTGACGGTTCGCAGATGATCTAAAAAAGGATCTGAACTTTCCAGTTCGGGATCACGAAATAGGGCGCGGGCTTCGATAATACGCTGACGGATTCGGTGTCTGAGCTCATCGGTGGCCGCATTGGTAAAAGTAAGCACCAGTATTTCGTTGACTCGGAGCAGACGCTTTTTAGTTGCACTTTCGCCGAGTAGTAGGCGCAAATATAGGTTCGTGATGGTGTAAGTTTTGCCTGTGCCTGCACTGGCTTCAATCACCTTGTGCCCAGCCAACGGAAATGTCGATACATCCAACTCGTTCATTTGATTTTTTCCCAATTGCTGATCAGCGGTTGGTAAATTTTTTGAGCGAGTTGGTCAAACTCCGCGTTGATGTCTTGGGGGAAATTAAATAATCGCGTGTAATAGGGGTTCATGCTCTCACTGCCCGTCATGTCTTGGTTCCAGGCGGAGACAATTTTTTTATTTCGCACTGTGTCGGTTTCATCTTTATTGATTGACTCAACCCACTGACCACTCAGCTCGGGCAGAAATGGGAGAGGGCGATTGAGTGCTTTTTGATGCAAGTTCATAAATTCAGACAGCAAAGTCGTAGCTTCACCGCGACTTACCGGTTTGAAAATAGAGTTTTCAATTTTGACAATGCCGCTTTGAGTCTTTGTCGCAACAAGGCGAGTACTTAAGTTGTGCCCTAATGCGTTAACAAAAAGTTGTTCAATCCATGCCTTAAGCAATTGTCTCTTTCGCATTTGGCCGGTTCGATAGTTCCAGATTGTATCTTGATATCCATTTTCGACTTGGCCACCGAGTTCAGCTCCATCACAGTCAATATAGCCGCTGTAGGTCGTGGCCTCTCCATTTAGAGACAGGTTGTTGTAAACGGTCTTCGCTTTGTTGATTGCTGCTTTCAGCTGAGATTGTCCTAGGTGGCCTTTTATTAGTTGCCCTGAGGCATATATTTCTTGCTCCCATACCTGAAGCGGTTTACCTGTGATCATCAATTCCAGTGCTTGCTCTGCTAGCTGATATTTCTCGAGGTTATCTTGGATAAAGGACTCGGTTTCCCTGAGCTGATGAGTCTCATGATTAAAACGAACACCCAGACGTTGCTCAAAAAAGTATTGAGCAGGATTGGTAAGGAAACTGATGAGTTGGCTGATGTTCCCGGGTAATTGATCTTCCGCCTCTTCAAGCGGTTGTTTGACAAAACTTGTATCATGCGGTTCGAACGATTTGGTATGGGACCATTGTTGACTGAAGCTGATCAACTCGGGATGCTGCGGCGCGTTATATTTTTCGCTGTAAGGTTGTAATGGATGCTCGGTGAGGAAACGTTGATCCGAGATGAGCGTCAGATATTCGAGCAGTTCACCAACAAGCACTGAAGCTGGTCTCACTGAATTATCTTTGATGCTCCTGCCCTCATAACTGAGGTGCAGATGCTCTTGTGCGGATAGAACCGCTTCTAAGAAAAGGTATCTGTCATCGTTACGCAGAGATCGGTCACCTTTTTTGAGGCCATCGATTGCCATCAGGTCAAAACTGATTGCTCTATCTTCCCGAGGATAGCTTCTATCGTTCATGCCCAGTAAACAAACAACTTTAAAGGGAATACTGCGCATGGGTACCATGGTGGCGAAGGTAATACCGCCGTTGATAAAGCTGTTGCCCTGTACAGAAAGGTCGAGTCTGGTTGTTAGCCAGTGATGTAACAAGCGCGGAGAAACAAGTTGCTGATAGCCGGCAGTTTCACTTTGGTCTGCTAATTCCTGTGCCGCGATGATGATTTCTGTTGTATGAACCTGCTCCGGACCGGTGGCATCAAAAAATACATTATTCATTTCGTTAAGCAGGGACAACCAATCCGCGACTAACCATGATTTTGAGCATTGTTTGCGGAAATGCTCAATTTGCGCCACGAAATGAGCGAGTATGCCCAGACATCTGGTTTCCTCTGCATCGATATCTACGGCAAGCTTATCAAGCCAAAGTCCTGAGGCGCGTTCCATTGCAATGCCCTGCAATAGTTTGCCGATACCCGATTTCCACGTGTTGGTATCATCGACGGGTACCTGCCAATTCTCATGTTTACTGGTTCCGTCCATCTCCCACCTGATAGCCGCCGCATCGACCCAGCGTCTGATCAATCGGTGATCTTCGGTGGAAAGGCCGAACTTATGTGAGATAGCCGGATGTTCCAGCAGATCTATCAATTCAACACTGCTGAGACGTGCATTCGGCAGGTCGATGAGTGCCAACTGTAAATGAACGATGCTTAGATATTCTGCGGTTGGTTGATCGGCGAGGTTGTAATTGAATTTGCCGGTAAAGATGTTCTGAATGTGCGGGATATACTCAGTGACATCCGGCATCATTACGATGATCTCATTCGGTTTTAGTTCGGGGTTTTTGCTACAGCATCTGTAGATTTGATCAAGCAACACCTCTACTTCACGCGCTTTACTGTGACAACTGTGAATTTGAATGGAAGTGTCTTCCGTTACATGAGGCAACTTCTTCGGTTGAGTTTCTTTACCGTATGCACCTCCAAACTCAAGGTTAAGCACGTCGTTCTTTAATTGACCCAATATAGTGTCGGGTGCAGAGGGTGCAAAATACGTTGCATCAACTAGGCTCTCTTCAGACAGGAGTAACTCAAAATACTCGCGACCCTGTTTGCCCATCGACGATAATAATGGATTGCCAATGTCCATGTAGTCTTCATCAGCAAGCGGAGCGCCAGCTGTCTGGTCTATCAATTCGCGAACAGATCTTCGTGCGATGTCTTTGGGTGATGCAATGTCCCCCCAGTAATGTTGGCAGGGATTCAAGAAATAGATGTCGACTTCGATTTTCTCAGCGAGCGCGCGAAAGGTATCAAAATGCATGGGCGGCAGGCTGGAAAAACCAAACAGAGAAATGCGGCGGGGTAACTCGATTGGATTTATCGAGTGAATGACATCAAGCAACTCGAGATGTAGGTTTGCCCTGTGGCGTTCGTCCGTGCGACGTTTAACCTCCTGCCAGAGTAAAGCCTGCCAGGGATGTTGTTGGCAAATCATTGGGCCTGGTGAACCTTTGTCCCACGCTTGTATCCACGCGGGTCTGTAGATCAGGTACTGCTCATATAGGCCTGCCAGTTGGTGGCTCAGTTGATACAGTCTAAGGTCGCGGTCGCCTTCGCCTTCTAAGTAATTGATGAGAGGGAGAAAGCGTTTGCTTGTTCTATCGCTTTTCTGGGTCGAGGTTAGAACATCCATGATGTGCCAGGTAAGAATGTTTCTGGAATAGGCTGATTCTTTTTCGACCGGGGTGCGCAAGAACTGGTGGTAAAGCCCTGTGATATAAGTACCGGGTAGTTCTGCGCTGATGTTCGCGGCGATGCCCAGGTGTTGGGCTAGTTCAAGTTTCAGCCATTGCCCCATACCATGATTCTGTATCAGCACAATTTCTGGCGTAAACGGGGTTGCTTCTGTGCTTGATCTGCGCTGCGTGTAGGCATCAACAAGCAGCGGCATTTGATTTGATTGGAACAAGTTAAACATTAAGTCTCTTCAATCTGGCTGGATAAGCGTCAGAGGGGTTCAGGTGTTAGTTTGAATGCTCTAAACCATTGATGCAATGAGGTAAGTGCTTACGGAATGATCGGAGACTCATGTTATAGTTTTGCATTTTCGGGCTCCCCCTCAGGCGAGTATCCGATATTTTAGATCGCATCTCCTCATATCTTGGAAGAATTATGTCTCGAACGCTCCCAATATTAAGCATTGCGCAAGCATTTTCTCAGACTGCCGCCCCTGTGATTGTTTTGCTGGGTGGAATCGTTGGAACACGTATAGCGCCGAGTCATGATCTTGCGACACTACCCGTGGCCTTCATGATCATCGGCACTGCCATTACGACCATTCCTGCTGCTTTGCTGATGAGTCGTATTGGACGCAAGAACGGATTTATGTGTTCTGCTCTGGCTGCATCGCTGGCCGGTGTGCTCGCGGCCTATGCGATCTCTGAAAGTAACTTTTGGTTGTTTTGCGCCGCAACGATGGTCATCGGTGGAAACAATGCTTTTGTCCAACAGTATCGATTTGCGGTCGCCGAGGTAGCGGCACCCGATCAGGTCGGTAAATCGCTCTCCATTCTTATGCTCGCAGGCGTGGTTGCTGCGTGGATGGGACCAGCGGTTGCGCAAAGTTTGCACGACAAAGGGCCTTGGGGTGAATTTTCAGGTTCCTTTCTTGGTGTCAGTGCTTTGATGCTAGTGGCGCTGATTGCGCTCAGTTTTTATGAAAACAAGCCGATAGCATCTCGGACCGTTGACGATAAGCCCCGTGCATTGATTAACATCATTTTTCAATTAATGTTTTTAGCTGCCGTTGGCGCCGCTGTTGTGGGTTACGGTGTGATGAGTCTGGTAATGACCGCGACGCCCGTGAGTATGCATACTATTGATCACTTTAGCCTCGAGGACACAACTTGGGTGATCCAGAGCCATATCATGGCGATGTTCCTGCCGTCCCTGTTCAGCGGTTTTCTGGTCGACAAGTTTGGTCCGGCAAAGATCGTGTTCTCGGGTGTTTTACTGATGGCAGCATGTCTTGTCATTGGCTATGTTGAACGCCACTTGATGCACTACTGGGTTGCGTTGGTCTTGCTGGGTGTCGGTTGGAACTTTATGTTTTTAGGTGGCACGACGTTGCTGACAAAAGCTTATACCGAAGCTGAGCGGTTCAAAGTTCAGGCCTTCAATGATTTTCTCATTTTCTCGTTTCAGGCGATGGCAGCATTGGGTTCAGGCTATCTGTTGACCCAATTCGGCTGGAACTGGGTGCTTGGTTTTTCAGTACCATGGCTTGTTGCGCTGGCTGCTTTGTTATTGGTTGCGACGATAAAGAAAAAAATCTGATATTGACCCGCTGAGGCTATCTCTCAGCGAGTACGTTGGCTTTCTCTTGTGACCACGCCGTCATCCGTAAGTGCCATGTGAGTGAGGGTCTGTTCGTCGTGATTCATGCGCCAGGACAGCATTTTTTGGGCGTACGCCAACACCAATGGTAGATGTTCAGGGCTGTTAGCAAGATTGTTTAGCTCCTGCGGATCTCGTTGAAGGTCGAAAAATAAAGGGGGCAAGCCGACAAAGTGAACATATTTATACCTGTCATCTCGTATGACATTCAGCGTACATTGGTGAGGCGTTAATTCCAGCGATTCTTCCATGGCTTCGCCTGTTTGAATGTCGCGGAAATCGTATTCCCAGTGCACCTCTTTGCGCCAGTTACTAGCAAGCTGTCCGTTTCTTATCGATGGTATTAGCGACATGCCATCACACTGCACTGGGGCGGGTATGCCAAGCCAATCAAGCATGGTTGGCATAATATCAATATTTTCGGTAAAGCCCTCGATTTGAGCGCCTCGGGAAGCGGTGGCTTGCGGAGAGGGGTCACGAATGATCAAGGGTATATGGAATGACTGATCGAAATAACCCAGTTTCGCGAGCAACCAATGATCTCCTATCTGTTCCCCATGGTCAGAGGTGAAGATGATAAGTGTGTTATCCCATAGGTCATTTTCCTTCAGATGGGCGAACAAGCGACCGAGATTCGCATCGACCTCTGTCATCAATCCAAAGTAAGCGGATTTTAACCTGAGAAGTTTTTGCTCATTTGTTGTAGCGCCATAGTAAGGGTGATTGAGAAAATGCTTTAGGAAAGGGTGTTGCGCTGACTCCACTTCCCGGTTCTCAGCACGAATAAAATTGTTAAGTGTTTCAGGTGGGTACATCGTGTTGTAAGGTGCTGGCGCGACCCAGGGTGGGTGCGGCCTTAGTAGGGAAAGATGGACGCAGAATGAATCGTTAGGTTGGTTGCTCTGAAATCCGTCAATGTAGTTGATTACCTGGTCTGTCATAAACCACGTGTCATGGTGCTCTGCGGGAATGGCGAGCGGTGCTGGATGCGGAGCACCATCCTCAAATTCCGGGCCTGTGCGAGTGGTGTAGAGCTTGTAATTGGGTTCAGGAATCTCATAGTTTTTTTCCCTAAGCCATGCTGCCCATGCGTCGGGAAACGTACCCATCATGCAGACCGGGTTGATTCCGGGTAGCGGACCTTCATAGCTTTTCAGGATGGGGTCGTCGGCGTCAAACATTCTGGGGTCGTTAGCTGTGTCGGTATAGCCGAACAGGACAGGATCATATTGTCTTGCCCTGAGTTCCAGCGCCCAGTTGGTGTGACGTGCATCGAGAGGTGTGCCGTTGGTGCCTGATCGATGATTTTGCAGATACATGCCGGTGTGCAAGCATGCTCTGGATGGTCCGCAGGGCACGGCGTTAGCATAGTGTTGCTTATATAGTGTGCCTTCTGAGGCGAGTTGATCCAGATTCGGTGTGGCGACAGTGTGACCTAACGCGCTGAGACATTCTCCACGCCACTGATCTGCTGTGATAAACAGCACATTTTTCTTCATCTTTGAATCTCCACTATCGCGATATTAAACACAGACTTTATATAAAAATGCGCTGTATTTGCACGCAGTTTTTACGTCAGCGTTCGTCTACTAATGCTTGATGCAATGACGCAATGAGACCTGATGTTGTCCAGGGTGGCAATGCGCTCAAATGGCCCTATCCATGCAAGCAAAAACAGTTATGATGAAAGCTCGCTCTTCATCAGGCACGAACAGGTGCTGAGAAGCAATGTGTGTCTGAAACTTTGCACTTTAAGAATATCGTTGTGAGCTACATGGAGGTGTAATCCTCGCTTGTAAAAAGAGAATCATAGGGGAATGGACTTGGCCAATCAGATCGAAGAACAGCAAGAGATTTCTGAACTCTCCCTCGAACAAATACGCGCGCAAAGAAAGCTCGAATGTGCACTCGGTTATCGCTTGCTTGCAGCCCAAAAATGGGGTGACCTAGGCGATGGGCATATCAGCGCTCGTGATCCTGAACGAACAGATTGCTTTTGGATGCTCCAATACGGCGTTTCATATCACGCCGTGACAGTCTCTGATCTGGTACTGGTGGGTCTCGATGGAGAACTGGTTGATGGTGAAGGTTTTGTTAATTTGGCCGGTTACTATATCCATCAGCCGATGCTCGAAGCTAGACCAGATCTTGTCAGTGCTGTTCATGTACACACGGGGTGGGGCACGCCTTTCTCCGCAGAGGCAAGGCTTATTCAGCCGATCTCGCAGGAGTCCTGCATATTTTTTGAAGATCACAGTCTTTGGGATGATGAGGAAGTACAGGTGCAAAGTGTCGCGGCCGGAAAGCGGATTGCGCAGGCAATGGGCGATAACAGAGCTATTATTCTTCGCAACCACGGGCTGTTGACGGGCGCTTCGAGTGTCGCTGAAGCGGTCGGTCTTTTTGTGATCATGGAGCGTGTCGCTGAGGTGCATATGAAAGTGCGAAATCCAAAGCCGATAAGTGCGGATATGGCACGTTTTGCAAAAGCCGATCTGATTGCCGGAGGCGCAGGGCGCGCTGCCTTCGCAAGTTTACTGTCAAGACATGTGCCTGACCCAGATATTGTCAACCAATAGCGATTCACCGCAGGTGCAAAGAGATGCGCTATGCCGTATTTATCAATGAATCAGAATTCAGCTAGTCAGTCCGGATTCGAGCGCAAGGTGCTTGCTTGGCTGTGTTTATTGATCGGTGTGAATCAGCTTGGCTTCGGTGCAATCATTCCTGTACTTCCCCTGTATGCCAGTGAATACGGTGTCAGCCAGACCGCTATTGGGATGACTGTGGCCATTTACGGGTTGGCAAGGCTAGTGTCTGGGTTACCCGCAGGCAAGCTTGCTGATCTACTTGGTAGAAGGGTGGTGCTCGCGCTTGGTGGTGTATTGTCTGCGGCAGGCAATTTTTGGTGTGCCTATGCGGCCTCCTTGGCGGAGTTGATTGCTGCGAGGTTTGTCGCTGGGATCGGCGCTGGGTTAACACTGACCGCTGGGATGATTATCCTAGCAGATATCACCTCAACTGCCCGACGGGGCCGAGTGATGGCAATCTATCAGGGTGTTTTTCTCTTTGCCGTTGGCATTGGCCCCTTGCCGGGAGGTTATCTAGCCGAAAACTGGGGGCTCTCTGTACCCTTCGCAGCGTATGGCGCAGCCAGTGGCATTGCCGCCATCGTTGGTTGGTTTTTTGTCAGCGAAACCCGCTCGCTTGCCATGTCTGATCTCACTCAAGGCCATGCAACGATACCTTTCAAGCTTCAGCTAAAACAGGTACTGAAGCCGATCGGATTTCGGTTAGTCAGCAGTATTGGTTTTATGAACGCGGTGGTGCGTACCGGAGGACTCTTCGCGATTGTGCCAATCATCGGTACGACTCGGCTAGGTCTTGAAGCCTCCGTCATAGGATTATGTATGGCTATTGGAAGCATCGCGGGTTTATTGGCAACATATCCCGCCGGAGTTTTAGTTGACAAAATGGGTAGAAAACCGGTGATCGTGCCTGCAACAATGTCCGTGGCATTGGCATTTATTATGTTTGCACTGGCACAAGACTTTATCTGGTTTTTGTTCGCCACCGTTATCTGGGGAGTTTCAAGTGCTGTTTCCGGTGCAGCACCCTCGGCTTATGCCGCTGACATATCTCCCAAGGCCCATGGCGCAGCTGCCATGAGTACCTATCGAACCTTAGCGGATGCGGGCTATGTCATTGGGCCTATCGCTCTGGGCTTGTTGGCCGATGGATATGGGCTCTCGGTCCCTTTGTTTTTGTCCGCCGGATTGCTCGTGGGCGTTGCCTTGGCGTTTCTCAGGTTCGCGCCTGAGACCCGGGTAGTTACCTGATCATTACTCTTGTCGATTAACTGCCATTGGCACGCAACTGCGCGTCGACCTTAACCTGAATTAACAAACCGCAGGTTGATTAATTTGGCCATATGCCAAGCGGGTAAGCAAAAATTGTGCGTGAAGCGCGCAACACCATTTGGATTGAGACCTGCCATCTGGGATAATCTCATTTTGTTTGCTGGGCACCCGCAGTGCCCGACAGTCTCAGGTCTGATTGGAGCAGTGTCTTAACATGTCAAAGAGTTATGAAGTTCAAGGAGTTCTCCATTCGATTGGAGACACCACAGAGTACGGCAGCAATGGTTTTACCAAGCGTGAATTTGTTGTAAAGCTTTCAGGTGAGGACGAAAACCCACGCTATCCCAATTACGTTGCGATGGAGTTAATCAAAGATAATTGCGCAATGATGGATAATTACAGTGTGGGTGATGAAATCCAGGCGCTGTTTAATCTTTCCGGGCGATTATGGGCCGGCAATGGTCAGGGTGAGAAGTGTTTTACCAGTTTGCAGGCCTGGAGAATATCGTCACCCTCTGGATCGTCTCATCCATCTACACAAGAACCTGCACCGTCATATAATAGCGGCGACTCGTCAATGCCTCCAGCGCCACCAAATGATGATAACTACGACGATATTCCTTTTTAACTCGGTTGGGATTGCCCCACCATAAATTCGTTCGTATCTTATTGCTGTCAGCTTGCAATGAGGGCAAGAAACCTGCAGACCTGCGTCAGGTAGTGAGGGGAGATTACATGGACCGTTCTCACGGCGTTTGAAGCAGAGGTTTGGCTAACGACATACAATTTCACTGTTCAGATACCAGACTTCGATTCCGCAGCGGTCCAGCGGCATGACGAGGTCCCGCCGCAATTCGATTTACTCTGGAGTAATTTTTGGGGTGACAAAAACCAAAAGCCGATGGGTGACAGCGCTTGGCAGGAAAACGGCGTAGATATACAAAAAGCCTTTGATGAGGTGATGACATGCTCAGAGGAGCAGGGCTATGATATTGTTTTGGTGAAATCACGCTCAGCCTAATAGGCGGGGTCACGACAACAAAAAGAGAGGCTTTTGCTCCTCTTTTTTTTCGCCTTTAGAAAACTTTTTCCTTGAGAAACGATATTCCGCGGCAGGATCATGACCTAGCGTTGTGACGCATTATTCCAGTCGACTGTTCCATAGGGAAAATGTATCGTTCGTAGCAATATAGATTTGGGGTAGGTTTACATTGGCAGATGAATGGCTAGCGCTTAACAAAGAAAACTGGGATGAGCGGGCATCAATCAATATGCGCTCGGCGTTCTACGACAATGACACCTTTAAAGCGGGGCGCTCAACATTGGTCAATGACGAACTCAACGTTATCGGCGATGTGTCGGGTAAATCGCTGTTGCATCTCCAGTGTCATTTTGGCCAAGATACGCTGTCTTGGGCTCGCGCTGGCGCAAGCGTGACCGGGCTTGATTTTTCCCCAGCTGCCATCGCGGCCGCGCAAAGCCTTGCCGTAGAACTTGGTATCGAGGCCGAATTTGTCGTGTCGAATGTTTATGACGCTCCGACGACGCTTTCTCGCCAATATGACGTGGTGTACACCGGCATAGGCGCGATTTGTTGGCTACCAGACATCACGGCTTGGGCCAAAGTCATTGCGGCGCTTTTGCAGTCGGGCGGCGAACTTTACATGGTTGAGTTCCACCCCACTGAATGGATCTGGGGAGACAAGTTAACGCCAGAATATGATTATTTCACGCCAAAAGCCGGTTTAGCTCTCCATGAAACTGGCTCATACGCTGATCCCGCGGCCGAGACCAAGCACAATGAAACCGTTCAGTGGAACCACAATTTAGGCGACGTAGTAACAGCGCTCATCGAGGCTGGTCTTAGCATCACGGCATTGAGAGAGCACGAAACACACATGGTGAAGGTTTGGGATTTTCTTGTGGATGCTGGCAATGGTCGTTATACCATGCCGGCTGGACGTGCTAATTTGCCCTTTATGTACACGCTAAGAGCAAAGAAGCCTTAACAGCAGTGGTTGCGATATCGCCGAGCGGCTGTCGGGTTGCTTGCTGGGCGATACTCGCGAACTCGCTTACTTTTGTTGTTGATCGGCTTCGGGATGAGGGTCGATGTTTTGTTGCAGTTTTCTCTGTTTATCGGCGAGCTGTTTAGCTTTTTTCTTCTCGTAGCGTTCGCGCAAGCGCGCGGTTTGCCAAGCGGGCAACTTCACACGCTCATCCCAATCCTTATCATCGTCAAAATGTTCGGCCCCGACTTCAGTAGCTGCTTTATTAAGACGTTGGAAAAAATCTTTAATACGGCTCATTGTGACGCTCCCGAATGCGATGTTGATTCAGTGTTTGATCGCTTCAAACTTCTAGTGTCAGCGGCAATCCATCGTTGTTCAGCGTTAAAACGAATACACAATATTACTTTTTCAAGGTTTTTCATTGGAGCTCGAATCTCTGTGTGCTTGGTAAAGTTTCATACATATTAACGTTATTTGGGGGAGTAAAAAAATAGTTGGTTCCTGCTCAGTCAGTCGAGCGAACCGAGCCAAGTAACGAAACCTTCGCATTACCAGACTTTGCACGACCATCAAAATGCCCACCGCGTCTCGGCGTTTTCTTCTCTGAGATCGGGCAAAGGATGTTGATCATTGGTGAAGAAGGCTGGCAAGGTTTTTGTGCAGGTGCACGATGGCTTTTTCATAGAGGCCGTAATTAAAGTGCGTGTTAGCTTCACTGTTAAGTCCTGCCTGAATTCGTCTGATAACCTCGTTGTCTTCAACCAGCCCGGATTCAGCAACAAATCGAGCGTCACGCTGCATTTTTTCAATTTCATTATCCGATTCGATTCCTTTGAGTTTGCCGAGCCTAAAAGAGTAGTAGTAGGTTTCTATCGGCGAAACGGGTTCAGCAATCGTCACAGAGACGTGATTTGTAAGAAAAGCGACGGTGCAATTGGGAAAAACGTTGTAGACGTAGGTTACCTTCCCTGAGATATCTCTCTCGTCGATCGGAACGTCCCTCAGGGACTCTATTCGTCGGAACGGAAATGTAATGCGGCCATTTCGGCCAAAGGACTCCACGACATTGAGGTTGTCAAAGCCATAAGGGTAGAACGTTTTCTCATGCGTTGGCTTGATATGATAACCCTCAAGCGTTGCTTCGATATTGAGCTTCCAGTTAACCTTGCCTAGGTATTCACTTGTATCAAAAACCTTAAAGGTGTCGTCGAGCAAAGGAGGCAGTGCAGACAGTGCGCCATCGTCAATGGGTGGTTCAATGTTGACGAATATCAATCCGCCGTGTTCCTCAACTTGGTGAATAGGCACCAGTGCGTTTGCATCTTTATTGAGCCCGGGAAACCCTGTCTCATGCGGTACGTGTTGCAAAGCGCCGTCTATGCCGTAGGCCCACCCGTGATAGGTGCAGCGAAAAACTTTCGTTTGCCCTCTGCCTTCTGCGATGGTCATGCCCCTATGCCTACAGGCATTACGAAAGGCTTTTAGCTTCATTTCCTTATCGCGAACGACGAGCAATGGCACGCCCGCTACTTCCCTAGCGAAATAACTACCCGAATTCGGTAACGCATCTGAAGGTGCATAGACCATTGGTAAGTGTTTAAAAAGTGCGATCTCAGCTTCGAGTCGCTTTGGGTCTGTATAATTTACTACCGGTTCTTGCCAACACTCGTCGCCCAAATCCGTGGTGCCATTGTCGATGTGATCGAAGACTTGCTGGATTACTTCGGTGTCCGTTTTTATCAACTGCATTGATGCACCCCCCGTAGGCTTACCAAGATACTACGCTTGTTCGCGATGTGATGGGTAGGTTTTTACGCAGCATGTTTTCGATAAGGTCTTCGGTTAGCAGGGGTGAATCGTTTGAATATTCAGTAAGCGCGTCTGATAGGCGAAAAAACCCTGTAAACCAAAATCGGACTAATCTTGCGGGTATTTGTTGGCTGTAATACTGTCAAACGCACACTGTGTCAGAAATCAACAGGAGATAAGGATGGGTATTCAAGCAGTAACAACTTGGGAAGGCAGCGTCAAAGGGTTAGCGTTATTGGTCGAGGGTTCAAAGCTGTCGGCACCGTACCACGAGTCTCTCGGGGCAAAAAATGCCCGGTTATGGCGGGCTAGTGCGGGTGGCGATGTTGAGCGAGCCTACTACGCCATTGAGTTTGACTCCCATGAAGCTTATGGCAAGTTTACGGATGGCATGATGGCAGGAGAGTGGTGGGCAGGTACTGTTCAGTGGATGGATGATAATAAAGACGACATCGTAAATTGCGGTACAGTGATCTACTACGACGCGATATAGAGACGGTATTGTCTGTTGTCGCGTGAGCGCAGATGTTTAATCTGGCGAGGGTGGTGATTTGCTCGAAAAATAGCTTCATCCAATAAAGGCCATGCTTGTGATTGCGATTGCGATTGCGAGTTGAGCTAAAGCTTAAAACGCTAGAAAGATCATGCTACGCGTAGCACAAAACTAAAATGTTGTTGTTCAATGTTTTGACCGCAGCGTAGACATACTCTGCCGGTGCAGTTGAAACTTGCCCGTTTTTACGCCCAGTCTTGTTCGAATGCTTCGCCAGCGAAGTTGATCTAACGGGATCAATGTCACTGATTGAGTGTTGCAGTGCGTTTGCACGGAAGCGTTTGAAAAACACTATTTCTAATCAGAATTCCAGCGTTGATGATATTTCGTCCTCGCGCCTTGGAAGGTCTTTGTCCGCCGAAAGTTGCCGATTCGTTCGGCCTCGCAACATGTTAGTCTCGTCAGTGTAAATTTCTGTGACATATATTATTACGCGCTAGGATAGGCTCGTTGCTGGTAGCGCTATGATAACCCGGGTGGTTAATATGGGCGATGAGCGCTGGCACACCTGCTGATTTGGGATTGAGTTAATGCCTGAGCGATCGTTGCTATGATTTACTTAGATGATTCTGATCGGTGAAGTGTTGTTGGCGGTCAAATTGATTTAGGCTTACGCAAAATTTCGCTAGCCATCGAATAGGTAGCTTGTACACTTTAGGTTGATTGATAGAACAGGAAAGACTTATGCGCAGAGCGGTAAAAGCAGTAAGAAAAATAATAGCGATAGCGGTCCCGCTAATCGTGATGGCCCCGGTATTCGGGCAAAACGCGGCAAACGCTGATGCAGACCTTGAAAACAATTTGACCATGGCGTTGGCATGGAAGCAGACTGCCGCTGAGTACCGAGCGCTTTATCACCAAGGGTTTAATCTGGCACGTATGCGTGTCGAACTGGCACTGGCACAGAAACAGGATGATTCGCTGCCGCTAGCGGTAATTAGTGACGTAGATGAAACCCTGCTCCTTGCGAATGATTACTGGGGTTATTTAATGACTCAGGGACAGGATTTTTTTGATGATGCTATCTGGGATCGCTGGGTTGCTGAGAATCGCGCTGTTGCGAGCCCTGGAGCGTTGGCATTTCTGCAGTTTTGTATCGAGAATGAGGTAGAGATCTTCTATGTAACTAACCGCGATCAGGGTGAGAACACGGTTCAGTTGGCTCTAAATAATTTAAATGCTGTTGGTTTTCCTTCGGTAGACCGAGCGCATCTTCGTGTCCTGCGCGAGACCTCGAACAAGGAAAATGTTCAGCAGCAGATAAGAGAAGAATTTGAAGTAGTGTTGTTGTTGGGTGACAACCTGAATGATTTCTCTCGTCGCTACTACTCCAAAAATCTCGAACAACGACTGAGTCTCATGGAGGAGGATCAAGCACGATACGGGCGGGACTATATTATCTTTCCCAACCCAACGGACGGTCACTGGATTCGGGCTATCTTCGGTGAATCTGAGCCGCCTGCGTCGGACCAAAATCGTAAAATTTTAAAACAGGCCGCAAGTCGGTCAGCTTGGGCACCCTGAATGTGCTATTTCAACTGACGACAAAATTGTATTCAAGCGCATGGCCAAAGCACCGCATGTCATTTGCAGAAAAGCGATTGCTGACACCGGGCGGCCTCGGTTTAATGTGAATGAAGTGATGCGGACAATATCTGAGAAAAACTGAGTGATGAGCAGGAAGGCGACCAAAACCGAACTATCTGAGACCCGACAGGGTTTAACTGATAATTTCGGAGAAACCTCAATTGGAGCTTAACCATGAAACTTTTTCTTTCCCCTTTTATTCTTACTTGCATGCTCATAATGGGCGGCACAAATGCGCTAGCGGATCATCATCTAGCTGGTGAAGGCCAACCAATCAATCCCGTCTCTACTCAAATCAATCTTTGCAACATTAACCCTGGTAAAACTCTGGCAGATTACGATCGTGCTGTTCGAGGATATATCTCGTGGTCAAAAAAACATGACGTGGAAGTGACGTTGGTCCGTCAAACGCCGCTTTT
>ERZ1048872.215-NODE-215-length-70655-cov-9.709518_pt1 | contig 70655 bp, 62 predicted proteins | sample MGYA00383100_ERZ1048872 | MGnify/ENA primary metagenome ERZ1048872 (study PRJEB29581, sample SAMEA5548370) | metagenome | biome: marine; feature: coastal; material: water | depth 50 m | study: Short-term variability in the microbial, nano- and picoplankton...
GCTCTATCCAGCTGAGCTACCAGCGCGCGAAGAAGGCGTATTATCATGATGCGAGAGTATCCCGTCAACTTCGAATACTTCTTTATTGCTTCATATTGAAAAAAAACTTTATCAAGGTAATATTACAAAAAATAGCAAATTTTTTATTTTTTGTAACAAATGAAACCGGCGAACATAATTCACGATTTATTAAGAACTTATCCCTCCCGGGGCGCATCTGCACGCAAGATTATGCGTACCGGCGCAATGTTCAGTTTTAGTGAAAATCTAATGCGTGTGTCCCTGTCCAGACTCGCGGCCAAAGGGACTATTGAAAACTTTAAGCGCGGCTATTACAGATTAACGAACGCAACAGATCATCTGAACGACTTTGTCGAAGAGTGGCGCCTTGGAGATGCACGGCGGCGCGACTGGTCTGGCAACTGGGTTTTAGCGGAAGGTAATTCGGATACCTGGGCGCTGAATGCCTGCGGTTTTTGTTATTTGAATAATCAGCTCTGGGTCAGGCCAGACAATCTTGCGAGGTCGACAAACGCACTTCTGGTGTTGTTGAAGAACCTTGGTGCAACTTCGGATTGTATCATCGCAACTGATGCCTGCTTGTCTGTTACGCGGGAAAAGGCCGTGCTCGAACGCATTAGCGGCGACGCAACACAAAAAAAATATGTTGACGCAATCACCCGGCTTACTGAGAGCCTCGATCGATTGCACGCTATCCCTAGAGATGCGGCACAAAAAGAGAGCTTCTATCTTGGTGGCATGGCTATTCAAGTGCTTGCGCTTGACCCTCTTATGCCGGAAGAGATCCAGTCCGGCGAGCACAGGCGAAGTCTTTGGAACCTTATGCTCGAATACGACGGGGTCGGACGTGAGATTTGGCGAGACCGAGTCGACGACCAGCCTGTCACGCTGCCAACTGCGCAGCTAAGCACAGGCTAAGCACAGAAATAAAACTTATGACATTTATCAGGATAAATCAGATAGCGCTATGAACATAAAAAAACTATTGACTGAGCAAGAGTTTGCCCAGGTGACCCGCAAGGATAATTTTCTTGCGGCAAGAATGGTTGCAACCGATTGGTTGCTGATTGGCGGCGCATTTTCCATTGCTGGCGCATACCCTAACCCTCTAACAATTATCCTCGCGATTGTAATCATCGGTAGTCGCCAGCTTGGTCTCGGCGTCATTGTGCACGAGGCAGGTCACAGAACCCTGTTTAGTTCCGCAAGGTTGAACGATTTTGCAGCTAATTGGCTCGCTGGCTATTGGGTGTTCTCGGAAAAAACCACCTACATGAGAGGACACTTGGACCATCACAAGCACGCAGGCACCGAAAAGGACCCAGACCTCGTGAATTATCGTGCTTACCCTATAAATCGTCACGCATTAAGGCGAAAGATTACACGTGACCTCACCGGTCAGATTGGCTGGCGCAGGTTAAGATCTATCGGTCGTCTAATAAGGAAACTGGCGCTGCACAAACGCGACGTTCGACAATACGTTCTTCGAAGCCTTGGGGTTAATTTGCTACTTTTTGGCATTTTGGCGCTGAGCGGCCATGCATGGTTGTACGCTATTTGGGTCATTGCGTTTATGACAACGCATATGCTTGTAGTAAGAATTCGACAAATTGCTGAGCACGCGGCGGTGCCAGACTTATATGACCCCGACCCGCGCAAAAACACACGTACCCTCTACGTCAATCGACTCGAGAATCTCTTGATAGCTCCGCATGGGGTAAATTACCATCTGGAGCATCATTTACTCGCTTCAGCGCCCATCTATCAACTGCCGACGTTTCACGACATTTTGTTGAAGAAAGGGTTTTATGATGATGTTAAGTTTCAGCGTGGATATCTAGATCTTTTACGCACTGTGACGCAAGCAAAGAGCCAGACTATCGAGGCGGGATAATTCATGCCTCACTGACGCTGCCGCCCTTTTTAGCGCCGTCATGACACTGAATACGGTCATAAATTTCTTCGCGATGTACCGCCACTTCGCGGGGAGCATCAACACCGATTCTGACTTGATTTCCTTTGACTTCTAGCACAGTAACTTTGACATCGTCACCAATCATCAAAGTCTCGCCAACGCGTCGCGTCAGAATAAGCATATGTTTCTCCCGGAAAATTCCGTGCTTCAATACCGCGTCTTTAATTGCAGCCCTTAGAAATACTGACCTTTTGGTCTGTTTACCATTTTGTAATGGTTTTGTTATTTTTTTGTATTTTTTTGTAAGTACGGGTTCTATTCTAAAGGAGTCTAGCTAGATAGTTCAAAGGTTAAACGCGCTTAAACACCAAAAACTCATATCGCGCACGCCATCAGACCGGATGGCGTACACATATCGCATCAACCACCTGCAATTCGGGCTGAAAACAACAAAACAACGTTGGTATTCAGGGAAATCAGGGAATTTTCAGGCAAAAACGACCAAAGACTTCTTTTTACTGATCCGCTTCGAGGTGAAAGGCTGAGTGCAGGGTGCGAACAGCCAATTCCAAGTATTTTTCCTCGATCACTACCGAAATTTTTATTTCTGATGTCGATATCATTTGAATGTTGATGGACTCGTCAGACAGTGCACGAAACATTTGAGTCGCTACACCGGCGTGAGACCGCATACCGACTCCGACAATCGATAACTTCACAATCTTGTCATCGCCGGTGACTTCCCGCGCCCCGATCTCTCTTGAAACACCACTCAGTATTTCCATCGCTTGCTCGTAATCGCTACGAGACACAGTGCAAGTGAAGTCAGTGCTCATATCTGCTGCAACATTTTGCACAATCATATCGACTTCAATGTTCGCATCACTAATTGGACCCAAGATTTTGGAAGCAATACCCGGCACATCACGAACGCCAAGTACGGTTAGTTTCGCTTCGTCTTTCGAGAATGCAATGCCTGAGATCAGTGGTTGTTCCATAGTTTCTACGTCCTTACTATTTGGATCGCCTTGTTGTGATAACGCTTCATCTTGACACGACTCACTTGTGATGAGCGTTCCCGGTGCCTCGGCATTGAAACTCGAGAGCACTCTTATCGGCACATTGAATTTACTGGCAAACTCAACTGCTCTGGTTGCGAGCACACCAGATCCTAGGCTTGCCAATTCAAGCATCTCCTCGAAGGTCAGTCTCGGCAAGCAACGCGCCCGCTCAACCATACGGGGATCAGTCGTATAGACACCATCGACATCAGTATGTATCTGGCATTCCGCTGCCTCCAACGCTGCGGCAAGCGCTACGGCCGAGGTATCCGAGCCTCCTCGACCGATTGTCGTAATATTTCCTTCCGCATCTGCGCCTTGAAAACCTGCCACGACAACAATTAAGCCTTGCTTCAGGTCCTGCAATATCTTTTCAACTTGGACTTCTTGAATTCTTGCTCGGGTATGCGACGAGTCAGTAAGTATCCGTATTTGACTGCCCGTATAGGATCGCGCTTTTTCTCCACGATTGATCAAGATCATCGATAAGAGGGCTATTGTCACCTGCTCACCGGTGGAAAGAAGCACATCTGTTTCGCGTCTAAGCAACTCGCGACTAGCACTCGAACTTGTCACCGCTTCTTTTGCAAGCTCAACCAAACGGTCAGTTTCCTTGCCCATCGCAGAAACGACAACCACGACCTGGTGGCCATTTTCTCGCGCCATGAGAATTCGGTCCGCAACATTATTTAGGTACTCGATATTTGCTACCGATGTACCCCCAAATTTTTGAACAATTAGAGCCATAAATTCTTTCTATCAAACGGACAACATTCGTGCCTGAGGCCCAGGCACGGCTATTCTAACCCATCTAAACAGTTTTATTAGAGTGACGTTTTGTATTCTTCACCCCGTTACCCCGTTTCTTTCATAGGTTTTTAGGAGGAACTCTTATCTAGAATATACTCGGGGATCGAATCCAGTGCGCCTGACAAAGCTTCGACATCATTGCCGCCGGCACGTGCCATATCAGGCCTACCGCCACCTTTTCCGCCCACTTGACTCGCCACGTGATTAACAAGAGCGCCAGCCTGAACCGTCTCAGTGAGGTCCTGTGTCACACCTGCGATCAGCGTTATCTTATTATCATTTACCGCAGCAAGCACAACTATTCCGGATTGTATTTTGTTTTTGAGCCGGTCCATGACATCAGGCAGTGTCTTTGGGTCGCCGCCATCAATCCTGTTCACGATAAGCTTAATACCATTTACCTCAACGGCTGATTCTGCCAGATCGTTACCTGCACCACTGGCAAGTTTCATGTTGAGCTGGCTAACCTCTTTTTCAAGCTTCTTGTTTTGCTCTACCAGTTGTCGAATTTTATCGCTGAAATTACTTTTATCGGCCCGCAAAACGGCGGCTGATTCAGCAAGCGAATCCTCAAGTTCCTCGATAGTGCCGAGCGCATTAGCCCCCGTGACACCTTCGATCCGCCTGACCCCAGACGCGATACCCTGTTCACTCGTCAGCCTGAATATGCCAATGTCACCGGTTCGTTTGGCATGCGTGCCGCCACAAAGTTCAACGGAGAAGCCACCACCCATTGTTAAGACTCTGACTTCCTCGGAATATTTTTCACCAAACAGGGCCATCGCACCTTTTTCACGCGCCTGTTCCAATGGCATAACCTCAGTCATCACCTCAGTATTTGACCTAATTTCGTCGTTAACAAGACGCTCAATTTGTCGCTGCTCATCTGCTGTCACTGGTTCAAAATGTGAAAAATCAAATCTGAGCCTCTCCGCATCCACGAGCGAACCTCTCTGATTAACATGATCGCCCAGCACAGTTCGCAGCGCAGCGTGTAGCAAATGCGTTGCAGAATGATTAAGCCGCGTTGCGTCTCTGGGCGACTTATCGACATCGGCTGTTAACGTCTGACCAACTTGCAACTCACCCTCAATTAATTTGCCTTTGTGCAGGAAGGCATCTCCGGCCTTCACCGTATCAGACACGTCAAACGTCACACCGTTCCCGTAGATACGACCGGTATCTCCCACTTGCCCACCTGACTCTGCATAGAAAGGCGTCGAATTCATGACCAGCACCCCTTCCTGCCCCTCTGTTATATTGTTAGCAGGGCTGTCATTGACAAATAGGGCGATAATGGTCGCGTCCGCCAAAAGATCTTCATAACCAGTAAAGGCTGTGGCTTCCGTTAGCTGATACTGATCAACATCAACGCTGCCAAATTTGCTGGCTGCCCGCGCGCGCTGCCTTTGAGCTTCCATTTCGACTTCAAAACCCGCCATATCAAGCGAGAGATCGCGTTCTCGCGCGATATCTGCCGTCAAATCCGTTGGAAACCCGTAAGTATCGTAAAGCTTAAACACGACCTCGCCCGGTATCTCCTTGCCATCAAGTTTAACGATAGCCTCGTTCAGTATTTTCATACCTTGGTCGAGCGTCACATCAAATTGCTCTTCTTCTTTAAGCAGCACTCTTTCAATTTGCGCCTGCGCTTTGGCTATGAGCGGGTATGCATCACCCATTGTCTCGACCATTGTCGAGACCATCTTGTGGAAAAAAGGCCCGCTAGATTGCAATTTATGCCCGTGCCGCAACGCACGACGGATAATTCTTCGCATCACATATCCGCGTCCTTCGTTAGAGGGAAGCACACCATCCGCGATCAGGAATGTACTCGTGCGAATGTGGTCAGCAATGACTTTCAGCGAGGGGTCGTCCACGTCTGTTTGATTCAGCAGATCTGCTGCTCGTTTGATTAGCGTTTTAAAAACATCAATATCGTAGTTGTTGTGCACGTCCTGCAAAATCGCTGCAAGGCGCTCAAGGCCCATACCGGTGTCAACACATGGCTTTGGCAGTGGCGTAAGTGTCCCGTCAGCTGACCGATCAAATTGCGTAAACACCAAATTCCAGATTTCAATATATCGATCCAAGTCACCATCCGGGCTTCCCGGCGGCCCCCCCGGCACATCTGCACCGTGGTCCCAAAATATTTCGGAGCTAGGTCCACAGGGGCCAGTGTCGCCCATGGTCCAAAAATTATCATCGTCTCCCAGACGTGTGACGCGTTCCGGATCGAAGCCAATGTGATTGACCCAAATGTCTTCAGCTTCATCATCACTGGTATGCACCGTTACCCAGAGTCTATCTTTCGGCAGCTTGATAACTTCTGTCAAAAACTCCCAAGCAAACTCGATAGCTTCCTTCTTGAAGTAGTCCCCGAAACTGAAATTGCCAAGCATTTCAAAAAAGGTATGGTGTCTTGCTGTGTAACCGACATTATCGAGATCGTTATGTTTACCGCCGGCGCGAACACAACGCTGGCAACTCGCTGCTTTCGTGTAGCCCCGATTCTCCCTGAAAGCGAGTGCTTCCTTAAACTGAACCATACCGGAATTTGTGAACAGCAGCGTCGGGTCATTATCCGGCACCAATGCAGCACTATCGACCACGGTGTGGCCCTTGCCGGCAAAATAGTCCAAATATGCTTTACGTAGCTCGCGAGTATCCATTGCGATCTTCTTCGTTGATTTCGAGACGGGATAAGATACAGAAAATAAGCTTAATACAAAATAGTAAACAGGGCTTTTAACGCTATATTGATTGTATTTGGTCCCAAGAAAAACCACGCTGTTGAAGAAATCGGCCCCGTTTCGCTTTTTCAGCAGAATCCGCCGGTAAATCGCGGCCGAATTTACGCCACGAGACTTCTTTGACTTTATCGAACCAGTCGATATTTTCTTCGAGAAACGCGTCTGCAATCAAAGCATCGTTGAGACCTTTTTGCCGGAGTTCGCCACCTATTTTTATGGGGCCATGTCCCCTATTTGATCTTGAGCGGATAACAGAACCCGCAAGGCGGAAGTCGCTCTGTAGCCCTTCATCGGTTAACCGATCAATCTGGTGCTGAATGGCGTTAATGAAGACTTCATCAACGTTGCCGTTAAAGCGCTTGCTAAATCTGATTTGGAGCTTGTTTAACAGCTCTAGGCGGGAGTGTTCACGACGCGCGAGCAAATCCATTGCTGCGCGTCGGATATCTGTTGGCTTAAGCTCAACCCTTTCGGTATCAGGATCCGCTGATTGGTGTGACATTGTCTTCAGCTACTTCCTCTTCGCCACCCACCGGCGCTAAGAGTTTTTCCCTTACTCTTTGTTCAATTTCAGCCGCCATTTCAGGATTGTCTGCTAAGAATTGCGCAGCATTCTTTTTGCCTTGGCCGATACGGTCATCTTTGTAGCTGTACCAGGCCCCTGCTTTATCAACGATGCCAATTTGCACACCCAAATCGATCACCTCACCGAGGCGGTTGATACCTCGGCCGTATACAATTTGGAATTCCGTCTGTTTGAAAGGCGGTGCTACCTTGTTCTTAATAACCTTGACTCGAGTTTCGTTACCGATGATCTCGTCACCTTCTTTGATAGCACCAATGCGTCGAATATCCAGCCGGACAGAAGAGTAGAACTTGAGGGCGTTACCACCGGTCGTCGTTTCCGGACTACCAAACATGACACCAATTTTCATACGAATCTGATTAATGAAGACGACTAGGGTATTTGAGTTTTTAATGTTACCCGTCATTTTTCTAAGCGCCTGACTCATCAGTCGTGCCTGAAGCCCAACGTGGTGATCCCCCATTTCGCCTTCGATTTCTGCCTTTGGCGTCAAAGCAGCAACGGAGTCAACAATGACAACGTCAACCGCACCTGAACGAACAACCATGTCACAGATTTCAAGCGCTTGTTCACCTGTATCAGGCTGTGAAACGAGCAGGTCTTCGATATTTACACCGAGCGCTTCAGCATACAGAGGGTCTAACGCGTGCTCTGCGTCAATAAACGCGCAAGTGCCGCCAGCTTTTTGTGCCTCTGCGATGACCTGCAGCGTCAACGTTGTCTTACCCGATGATTCTGGGCCATAGATCTCAACAATTCGCCCCTTCGGCAGACCGCCGATGCCCAGCGCCACATCAAGTCCAAGTGACCCCGTCGAGATCGCTGGGATTTTCACATTGGGCGTATCACCAAGGCGCATCATTGTGCCCTTACCAAACTGACGTTCAATTTGAGATAGGGCCGCCGTCAACGCTTTTTCTTTTTGAGGATCCATCTTTGTCGCCTCTGCGCCGGATGGTTTCTTTGAGGGTGCTTGTGTTTCGATATCTGCCATGGCTTTTACCTTTTTCTCAGTGAGCTATCTGTTGTCAGTCTTATTTCCGGGCCAATCTTAGATTACAACACGGACTAACCTGATCGGGTTGTGAGGTCTAAACATGTTAAATTCAGACGCTTGTTACTAAACGCATTTATACTGTATATAAAACCAGTGTTCCACCTTTTTTTCATTTTCTTTTTGCTAGCCGGTAAAAATAATTCCCCTAATTGTCGGATCATGCCCCGCCCAGCCCTGTCTTGACGTAGAATCACACAAAAATAATCAAGAAAAACAGAGAGCCAGAAATTGTCAGTGACTGCTGCTAACCAACAAACGCCGATGATGAAACAATTCATGAGCATCAAGGCGAAGCATGCCGATGAGTTGCTGTTTTACCGTATGGGCGACTTCTACGAACTATTTTTTGATGACGCGAAAAAAGCCGCGGACCTGCTGGATATTACGCTAACGGCAAGAGGCACCTCCGGCGGGCAACCCATTCCCATGTGCGGAGTACCCTTCCACGCCGCAGACGGCTACCTCGCTCGCTTGGTCAAGCAAGGTGTCTCCGTTGCCATTTGTGAGCAGATCGGCGATCCGGCAACAGCCAAAGGGCCCGTCGAACGAAAGGTCGTACGCATCATCACACCCGGCACACTCACTGAAGAATCATTGCTTGATGCAAGTAGCGATAACGCTATTGCTGCGATCTTTGCCGGAGAAAACAGCTACGGACTTGCATGCCTTGAACTTTCCAGCGGCAGATTTGAAGTCATCGAACCAGACACTGAAGAAGCACTCATCAGCGAGATACACCGTATTAACCCAGCAGAGCTTATACTCTGCGAAGATCAAAAGTATCCGACAATCACTGAGAACAGAGTAGGCGTTCGTCGCCGTCCCGCTTGGGAATTTGACTACGACGCGGCACAAACACTGCTCACGAAACAATTTGGCACTCGGGATCTCACCGGATTCGGTTGTGATGGGTTAACTACCGCAATCTCAGCAGCGGGTTGTCTGTTGGGTTACGTTCAGGAAACCCAACTTTCCCCCTTACCCCACATTCAAGGTCTCACGCCGTTGAGCCGCGAGGATATGGTTCAGATAGACGCAGCCTCGAGACGCAATTTGGAACTTGATACCAATATCTCTGGCGGTGACTCCAATACCTTGTTTGAAATCGTAGACAAAACGTCAACCGCGATGGGCAGCCGATTGCTCAAGCGCTGGATCAACCGCCCGATTCGAACTAGGCAAGTACTTGATGCCCGCCTTGATGCAATCGAATTTCTCGCCGACAGCTACCGCTACGAAGTGCTGCAGGGACATCTGAAGAAAATTGGAGACATCGAAAGAATCACGACACGTGTTGCTCTGCGGAGCGCAAGACCAAGAGATCTGGCCAGACTGAGAGATGCATTTGCAGCTTTGCCTGATCTCGATGTCACTTTGCAGGATTATCCTGCACCACTGTTGATCTCGCTAAATGAGGGCTGCAAGCCCTTCCCCGAACTGTCAATGAAGCTGGCTTCGGCCATTATCGAAAACCCTCCGGTCGTTATCAGAGAAGGCGGCGTCATCGCCGAGGGCTACGACAGCGAATTAGATGAGCTGAGAGGAATTAGTGAAAACGCGGCAGAATATCTCATCCAGCTGGAAACTCGGGAAAAAGAAGTTACGGGATTATCCACGCTCAAAGTCGGATACAACCGCGTACACGGTTATTATATCGAAATTAGTAGAAGTCAGTCTGACCAAGCGCCTACTAGTTATGTGAGACGCCAGACACTCAAAAACGCCGAACGTTTTATTACGCCGGAACTTAAGGAATTCGAAGACAAAGCGCTGAGTAGCAAGAGTCGTGCACTCGCAAGAGAAAAACTGTTGTACGAACAGCTGCTTGATGCCCTTGGTGAGCAATTACCGCGACTGCAGGAAACCGCGACAGCAATTTCAGAGCTTGACGTCATCGCCTGCCTCGCAGAGCGGTCTCTAACACTTTCGCTTTGTCGGCCAACATTGAACGAAAAAGCGATGATTAAAATTACCGGCGGGCGACACCCGGTGGTAGAAAACATGCTAACTGATCCGTTTGTTGCTAACGATGCATTGCTTAACCCACAGCAAAGATTAATGATTATTACCGGGCCTAACATGGGCGGAAAATCAACGTTCATGCGTCAAACTGCACTCATCGTGTTACTGGCCCATATTGGCAGCTTCGTGCCTGCCGAGGCGGCAGAAATAGGATCGATAGATCGCATCTTTACCCGTATTGGCTCATCGGATGACCTAGCGAGTGGCAGATCCACTTTTATGGTGGAGATGACTGAAACCGCGATGATTCTTAACAATGCGACGGATCACAGCCTGGTGCTGCTCGATGAGATCGGACGCGGCACCTCGACCTTTGACGGGCTTTCATTGGCATGGGCATGCGCCGAATACATTGCTGAAAAATCGAAGGCATTAACACTATTTGCAACCCACTACTTTGAATTAACGACGCTCAGTACATTCCTGCCAGCGACCGAGAACATTCACCTGTCCGCTAAAGAGTATGGCGATCGCATTATCTTTATGTACGCTGTAAATAAAGGACCTGCCAGCCAGAGCTACGGTTTACAGGTCGCAAAACTCGCGGGGGTACCTAAAGCCGTCATAGACAGAGCGCGTAAAAAACTTAGCGAGCTAGAGGATGCAGAAATCAGATCATCTCCGACGCAATCTGACCTGTTTCTTTCACCGATGCCACAAGCTACATTACCTGAGCCGGTATCTTCTGCCGTTGAAGATCATCTCAGAGAAATTGAGGTGGACACTCTCACCCCGAGGGCTGCGCTAAACCTCATCTACGAGCTAAAAGATAAGCTGGAGCCCGAGTAAGCTGTAAAAATTCAAAGCCAAAGCTTTAACAACAATGGATTGCTCGCCAAGGTATATTGTGCGCGGGTCAAAAGCTGATAGAATGCCCCTTTTCAACATTTCAGACTCTAACCTAAAAGGAACCATCGATGACATTTGTGGTAAGTGACGCGTGTATCAAATGCAAACACACGGACTGCGTAGAGGTATGTCCTGTAGACTGTTTTTATGAGGGACCAAACTTCCTCGTCATCCACCCCGACGAGTGTATCGATTGCGCCTTGTGTGAACCTGAATGCCCTGTCGATGCGATATTCTCGGAAGACGAGCTGCCCGAGACAGAGCAGGACTTTCTTGCGCTCAATGCTGAATTGGCCGAGGTTTGGGAAAACATTACCGAGAAAAAAGATCCCCTGCCTGACGCCGAAGATTGGGCCGACGTCAAAGGTAAGATGGAACATCTAGAAAGATAGTCTGTTCGGCCAAGCTTTTGTGCAGGACGTTTTGTACACGCTTGGCAAAAAGAACATCAGGCACTTTTCTGGCTTAAAAGGGCTGCGTAGAAACATTACGCGGCCTTTTTTATTACTTCATTTTTTGTCATATCGCCAGTCGTTGCGAAACACCGCCCAGCAAAACAGGCCACTTGCAGCACAACTGCTCGTATCGCGCAGTGCTAGCGCTATCTTTATCGTTAGTCAGACTTACCCCGAGATGGTAGATACCGTAAAGGATCCTCAGGCTTGCCATCGCGTCGTATTTCGAAATGAAGCATCTCCTGATCTAAACCACTCGAACCAATTTCTGCAACAACTTGTCCACCTTTAACCCTTTCGCCTTCCTTAACAAGGATCGCACGGTTGTGACCGTAAGCACTCAGGAAATGGTCGTTATGTTTGACGATCACGAGCTTGCCGTATCCCCTTAGACCACCGCCGGCGTATACAACAACGCCGTCGGCGGCTGCAGCTACGGACTCCCCTAGACTGCCGCGAATATCAACGCCTTTGTTCACCTTTCCCGTCGTCGAAAATGCCAATATCACTTCACCCGGAATAGGCCACTGCCAATTTAATTTTGACTGTTGAGCTTTTTGCGTTGTCTGTTTCTTTGCTTTTTTCGATACTGATTTCGCCACTGTCTTTTGACGAGATGAGCTGCGCTTAGGCGCAGCGCCTTTGAGTCGAATGCGTTGATTTACAAAAATTGTGTAAGGCGCAGAAATATTGTTAGACCTAGCTAACCTCTTGTAATCCAGACCATAACGAAATGCAATCGAATACAGGGTGTCGCCACTTTGAACCGTGTAATACCCTCTCGAGTTACCGCCGGACTCTCCCGACCCGATAACAGGCACATAGATGCCACCACTCTCACAGGCGATTAATCCGAGGAGTGCAAGGGACAAAACGATTACTTTTTGACTCATTTGCATAGCGGCTAATTTGTAAAATGATGACAAGCGTCCAATCTCGACCCTTCTCGTTGTTATCTTTTTGACATCGATTAGTGGTTCTTATTGCTAAACCTTGCTTGGCTTTGTCACCATTTTGACCCGCTTGAGATACTTTTCCAGCTTAAAGGGGCAAACGGTGAGGAACACAAGCTAAGTTCGCTTAACCCCGTTAACCGTTAATTTTATATTGAAGAACTATCTGCCTCAAACCGCCGAGACGCCCAATCGAGACCCAAAACAATCAAAATACCGCCAATGGCAATGCATAATGCCCCGATAATATTGGGTTCCTGGCCGGTAATCTGGATGTAGCTCTGCGGCCAAATAGGTTCCTGAATCAATGGAAACTTACTACCGTCAGACTTCATCTGGTAACTAATCGTCTCCTTCCATGGCCATAGCTTAGCCAATGAACCGAGCATAAAACCCGTCAGCACAGCCAGCGTTTCGTCTTTGCGGTCCCTGAAGAGCTTCGATAGCACTTGGGCAAAGCTAATAAGGCCGATAAAACATCCCAATCCCAGCGCCAATAGTAAATCCAACTCAAAGTTCTTTATGGCATCAATCACTGCACCATACAAACCCAGTATCAGCAAAATGAAGCTCCCTGAGAGCCCGGGCAGTATCCACGCGCACACCGCTATCGCGCCCCCCACAAACAGGAACCAAGCCGTTGGCGATAGCTCAAGTGGAATGACTGTCGTCACTAAAATACCAACGCTGGTGCCCACTGCGGTGAAAACAACCAGATCAAAACCAAACCGGGATATTTGTCGCATAACAATCCATGTCGAGGCAACGACAAGCCCAAAGAAAAAGGACCATAAGAAAATAGGTTGCTCGACCATCAGGTAACTGATGCCGCGAGCAAACAGAAGAATAGACACTCCCATACCGCCAAAGAGCGTGAGTAAGAAATTAGCGTCAACTGCATGCCATACTGCAACGAACCCCTCCTTCTTGAGACGAAGCAGCAATACAGGTGTGAATTGTTTGATCGCGTTGAGCAAACGCTCATAAATGCCCGTGATAAAAGCGATGGTGCCACCAGAGACGCCCGGTACGACCTCCGCCGCGCCCATCAGCAATCCAATTAAGGCCGTCTTAAAATAACCAGCAGTGCTGCTACCGTCCTGTGATCGCTTAGTCGCCGTAGGAATATTCTCACTCACTTCTTTCTCACTTACGTTTGTTTATCTCTTTTCCAATGATTGCGGCTTTGCTGCAATTTCAAACTCCAAGCATGCACAATCTGAAGCAAATCAAGCTAATGTTCAGCTCTTACCACTCAGAAGCGGCACAAAGGTGACAGCTTCAAGCACTTCCTGCTCAATACCTGTTTCGGTATTCGTAACGAGCAGTAACTTTTGTTTATTTCCCGCACCCACTGGAATAAGCAACCTGCCACCAACAGCTAACTGCTCCAACAATTCTTGCGGAATGTGGCTTGGCGATGCTGTAACGATAATGCCATCAAACGGACCACGGTCAACCCAACCAATATTGCCATCATCATGCTTAAAGTGAACATTTCTGGCGCCTATCGTGCGAAGCGTAGAACGGGCCTTTTCAAGCAAACCGCTAATGCGTTCGACCGTGTAAACCTTCGAGACCAATTGGGACAGTATCGCCGTCTGGTAACCCGAACCGGTGCCAATCTCAAGCACCCTGTCGAGCTTGCCGCCCGCGAGTAACGATTCAGTCATTCTGGCAACAACAAAAGGTTGGGAAATCGTCTGGTTAAAACCGATAGGCAATGAATTATCTTCATAAGCTCTATGCGCGAGCGCTTCGTCAATGAACAGGTGCCTCGGCGTTGAATTGATCACATCCAAAATAACTTCGCTTTCTATGCCCTGCTCACGCAACCTTTGCACAAGTCGGTTTCGCGTACGCTGGGAAGTCATACCCACGCCGCGAATATCTTGCGCTTTATTATTCTCCATAGATTACCAACTCTTTAAGAAATTCTGTTGCAAAACTACCCGTCGGCAAAATGAAAGAAAGTGCCAGGTCAGGACCTTCAAAATGCCATTCCAACTCGCGAGGTAAAACACGAAGATCTCTCAATTGCGCCTTCATGCCAACCTTTGTTAAACCTGCACACCATGCTGGAAAAACACGCTCGTACGCCTGCATCACTTCCGTCGCGGCGCTAACCCTAGATTTGCCATAAAGCCAACCTCGAGATACGTTTCTTTCGACTCCATCGCGTCCGATGAACTGATTTGACTCATTCAATTCACACGCATCATCCTCTAACGCGGCGTCATAGTCGCCTCTTTCAATCATCTCGCCTAACATCCAGTTAAACATGTAACTCCGCGAGGCTGATAGATACATGTCGCGTTGCGCCCTAGGTACTTTCTCACCACTAAACAATTTGTCTGCCATTTGCAGGTTTTGACCTTCGTTGCCGAAGCGCTGCTCGCCAAAATAGTTGGCAAAACCATTACTCTCTAATCGCACGAGGCGCCGTTCAAGTTCCGCCTTGATTTTTTTCAAGTCCGCGGACGATGGGTTAATATAAGCGTCGCTTTGAAGGTTTCTCAACCGAATGGTGAACTTGTTCGCCTGATGAGTCCCTCTGCGTAACTTCTTGTTATAGCGTTGAACATCCAACACCTCGACACCATCGCGTTGCTGGCAAAAAGATTCGAAATCCGGCATCGTCTTTCCCGGCTTCCAACAACTAAACCATTGCTCAGTCACTGCGTGTCTGTCTTTACGGCCCGAAAAATTTACATCCAGCGCCCTGACACCGACAAACTCTGCCAACTGATTTGCGACCCATGCCGTGTTGGCACCCGTTTTTCGTATTCGCAAATAGATATGTTCACCACCGCCCTCTGGATTAAATCCGAGTTCTTCAACAACTTGAAAATCAGAGGGCTTTAGTTTGAAACCAGCAGCTACAACAGGCGCCTCGAGCAACCCGGGAAATGACAAAGAGCGATCATTAATCATGTGAGCCCAATAATATTACGGCTTGGGCGGCGATCCCTTCTTTGCGACCGATGAATCCCATTTTTTCTGTTGTTGTTGCCTTAACATTCACTCGGTCTCTCGAGGTACCCAAGTCCTCAGCGATTACAGCACACATTGCGTCGACATATTTCGCTACCCGTGGCGCCTCAGCGACCAGCGTAATGTCGACGTTGATCACGGTCATATTTTTCTGGTCTATCATTTCAACACATGAACGCAGCAGTACCCGGCTATCGACATCCTTAAAAGCATCGTCCGTGTCGGGAAAATGTCTACCGATATCTCCAAGCGCCAGCGCTCCGAGTATTGCATCGCAAAGCGCATGTAAAATCACATCTCCGTCTGAGTGAGCCAGAATGGCTTTCTCACTTGGCACAGAGACACCGCCTAATTTAATGCTTATTTCTGTGCTTGGGATAGATCCTGCACGCGAGACATCTGCAAATCTATGAGCGTCAAAGCCACTGCCAATTCTCAACGGCTCACCTCTTCCTGTTCAGCTTCTGCCTGCTGTTGTTGCAAATAAAACCCTGCAAGCGCAAGGTCCGCCGCATTCGTCACTTTGATGTTGTCCTTGCTTCCCTCTACCAACAGAGGTTCGAAGCCTTTCCTCTCTAACGCAGAGGATTCGTCTGTAATTGTTTTAGAACGCGCGTCGAGCGCTGGGCGGCTGGCAACGGTTGCCGAGGATAATGCGTCAGCTAATGCCATCCTCAGCAACTTACGTCGAAACAACTGCGGCGTTTGTGCTAGCCAGAGTTGTTCTCTGTCATAAGTATCAAGAATGACTGCATCTCTTGCGTGTTTGACCGTTTCAACAATCCCTGCGCCAAGAATGCCTCCTACGGCGTGATCGCCAACAGCTAGCGTCAACCGATCGACATCTCTTTTTCTAAGACAGGGTCTCGCGGCATCGTGAACGAGCACCCACTCTGTCTTTTCAGCATCGGCGGCTTTATCTATTGCCACAACGCCGTTCAAGACAGACTCAGCTCTTGTCGCGCCTCCTTGTATAACCTCACAACTCGCAACTTCAGGCACTTCTCGCCAAAGCTCATCATCCTTGCTTACCACAAGAATGACCCGCTGAGGATTCAGCGCAAATACGCGCTGCAATGTATGTGAAAGTAGAGGTTGACCGTTGAGCGACAAATACTGTTTTGGAACATCGCCGCCTAATCTAAGACCCTTGCCCGCAGCAGGAATAACAACGTCAAACCTGGCGGAATCAATTGACTGTGCTTTTGCGGACGCCAAATCAACCCTGGCCATCTTCAACTAACAGGAAGAAAGTTTCTCCATCCTTAATCAGGCCAAACTCACTTCGTGCTTTTTCTTCTATTGATTCGAGCCCACGCTTGAGCTCGATAATTTCAGCCCGCAGTATCTTGTTACGCTGCATCTTGACACCGTTCTCAGCTGCCTTTCGAGACACCTTTGCTTGCAGCGTGTTTACGTGGGCAAAACTACCCTCACCCATCCATAGACGGGATTGTAGTCCCACTAAGACAACTAACAATGCAAATATGAGAACCTTTCTAGCGATCATTTAAACTCCGCGATACCCTTGTACAGCGCATGAGAGGCATCTTCGATTCTAAGAAGCTGATTGTATTTTGCAACGCGGTCGGACCGACATAGCGATCCCGTTTTGATTTGACCGGCCGCGGTTGCAACAGCGAGGTCAGCAATCGTTGTGTCCTCTGTCTCACCACTGCGGTGCGATATAACTGAGGAGTAACCGGCGGCTCTCGCCATCCGAATAGCTTCCAACGTTTCCGTTAAGGTGCCAATCTGGTTAACTTTTATCAAGATAGAATTTGCAACGCCTGCTTCAATGCCACGAGCAAGAATTTTTGAGTTGGTAACAAACAGGTCATCTCCGACAAGTTGAACCTTATCGCCTATCTTTGCTGTCAGTATCGCCCATCCATCCCAGTCGCTTTCATCCATGCCGTCTTCGATTGAAATGATCGGGTACCTATCCGCCAAGTCTGCCAGATAGTCCGTAAAACCAGCAGCGTCAAAGCTTCTGTTTTCACTCGCAAACACATACTTACCGTCTTTATAAAATTCAGATGCGGCACAATCAAGCCCAAGACATATATCGTCTCCGGGGGTATATCCAGCGCGAGTGATCGATTCCATAATGACTTCGAGCGCAGATTCGTTACTCGGCAAATCAGGCGCAAAGCCCCCCTCATCACCAACCGCGGTACTAAGGCCACGTTCCTGCAGCACGGCTTTCAGCGTATGAAAAATCTCCGCACCATACCGCAACGCCTCGGAGAAGCTGCTGGCACCAACGGGAAGAATCATAAACTCCTGTATATCTACGTTGTTATCGGCATGTTCGCCGCCGTTGAGGATATTCATCATCGGCACCGGCATGCTATAGCGACCGGCACTACCATCTAATTCTGCAAGGTACTCATACAATGCCATGCCTTTTGCGTGAGCCCCGGCTTTCGCAACCGCCAAACTGACGGCCAAAATTGCATTAGCACCCAGTTTTTCCTTGTTCTCTGTGCCGTCGAGTTCGAGCATACGGCGATCGATATCTTCCTGGTTTTCGACATCGAGTCCTAACAGCGGCTCTCTGATCAACGTATTCACGTTCTCAACCGCCTTGAGCACACCTTTACCTAGGAATCGTGACGGATCCTTATCTCGTAATTCCAATGCTTCCCTTGATCCGGTAGAAGCTCCAGAGGGAACGCATGCAGAGGCTTTTACGCCCGTTTCCAACTCTACACTCGCCTCGATGGTGGGATTACCACGGGAATCAAGAATTTCAATCGCCCGGATGTCTACTATTTCAGTCATTAAATTAAACTCACTTTTTTCAGAAGGCGGTTCCACCGCCGTTCGTTGTTGCTCATTAACACCATTGTACCGACATTCACTTGAATAGCATTTAGGCTGCCAGGGCTAATTCAAATAGGTATTTACGTTCGAGGCCTTTACTACCCCGTCTATTTGTAAGAGTAGCGACAGTAAAGTCTTCATCTGATCCAGCTTCCACGAGTTGGGCCCATCACTCAGTGCTTTATCCGGATCAGGGTGCGTCTCCATAAACAACCCATGAATACCTGCTGCGACCGCAGCACGAGCCAAAACTGGCACCATTTCTCTCTGACCACCAGAACTTGCACCCTGGCCACCAGGTAGCTGAACCGAGTGGGTAGCGTCATATACAACGGGGCATCCTGTTTCTTTCATCACGGCAAGAGAGCGCATGTCCGAGACAAGATTGTTGTATCCGAAGCTAACGCCTCGCTCACAAACCATAATATTTTCATTGCCGGTTGCCATCGCCTTTGCCACTACGTGCTGCATATCCCATGGGGCTAAAAACTGGCCTTTTTTAATATTCACTGGCAAGCCAGTCGCGGCGACCTTTTGAATAAACCCGGTCTGCCTGCATAAAAATGCCGGGGTCTGAAGCACCGATACAACATCAGCAACCTCATCTAGCGGGGTATCCTCATGCACGTCGGTTAACACGGGCAATCCAAGATCGTGTTTCACCTTATCCAGAATCTTCAGGCCGACCTCTATGCCAGGCCCTCGATAACTTTCATGCGAAGAACGATTAGCCTTGTCAAAGGAAGATTTATAAATCAGGAAAATACCTAGCTCGTCGCAGGTTTCCTTGAGGCTCGCTGCTGTGTCCATGGCCATCTGTTCACTTTCAACAACGCAGGTGCCTGCGATCAAGAAGAATGGCGATGTATCAGTTACTTGAAAGTCACATAAATTCATCAGGCTTTTTGATTCTCCAAAGCGGCTTCAATAAAGCTGCTGAACAATGGGTGGCCACGACGTGGCGTTGATGTAAATTCGGGGTGGAACTGAGTCGCAACGAACCATGGGTGATCTTTGACTTCTATCACCTCGACCAAAGAGTCATCCATCGAGCGCCCAGCTACGAGCATGCCCGCCTCTTCAAGCACAGAGACATAGTGATCATTCACCTCGTATCTATGGCGATGACGCTCGTTGATAGAGTCTTCACCGTAGACGCCACTTGTTGTCGAATTTTTTGCGAGTCTACATGTCTGCTCACCCATACGCATGGTACCGCCAAGGTCAGAGTCCGCGTCGCGAGTTTCCACATCACCGTCCTCATTCATCCATTCCATAATAAGACCGATCACGGGGTGGGGCGTCTTAGGGTTGTTTTCCGTTGTATTGGCATTTTCTAGACCAGCCAGGTTCCTCGCAATATCGACGATTGCAGCGTGGAGTCCGTAACAAATACCTAGGTAGGGCACTTTATTTTCACGGGCATACTTTGCCGCAAGCACTTTACCCTCAAAACCTCTGTCACCGAATCCTCCAGGGACAAGAATGGCATCCGCATTCTCCAGCTGTTGAGTACCATGATCGACCAAGTCCTGAGCCTCAATAAAGTCGACCTCTACCTTTGTGTGGGTCTTGATGCCGGCGTGTGTGATAGCTTCATTTAACGATTTATAGGCGTCAAGCAAAGCCATGTATTTGCCAACCATCGCCAATTTAATCGTGTGTTTAGGCGTTGCCTGCGCTTCTACGACTTCCCGCCAGCTGGTGAGATCAGCGGGTGGACAAGAGATCTCAAGTTGCGAAACAACGATGTCATCCAGCTTCATATCATGCAGCATTTCCGGAATTTGATAGATACTCTTGGCATCTAGCAAGGGAATGACAGCTTTGCGATCAACATTGGTAAACAGGGCAATCTTATCGCGTGAAGAACTGTCAATTTCATGATCAGAACGAACAATCAGTATATTTGGCTGCAACCCGATTGACCTAAGTTCTTTGACTGAATGCTGAGTAGGTTTGGTCTTGGTTTCGCCGGCAGTTGCGATGAATGGCACCAAAGTGAGGTGCATTAAAATAGCCCTTTCGGAACCAAGCTCAAACCGAATTTGTCTAGCCGCTTCTAGAAAAGGTTGAGACTCGATATCTCCGACAGTGCCGCCTATTTCAATAATGGCGATATCGCTATCTTTTGCACCATCATATACTCGTCTTTTTATTTCATCGGTAATGTGGGGAATCACCTGAACCGTTGCACCCAGATAGTCGCCACGACGTTCGCGAGCAATCACGTCAGCATAAACTTGGCCAGTAGTGAAATTGTTTTTACGACTCATCCGCGTACTGATGAACCGCTCATAGTGCCCTAAGTCGAGGTCGGTCTCAGTACCATCCGCGGTAACAAAAACCTCTCCATGCTGCAGCGGACTCATCGTGCCGGGGTCAACATTGATATAGGGATCAAGTTTCAGCATGGTGACTTTAAGCCCACGGGCTTCAAGAATCGCGCCCAGCGAGGCAGCGGCAAGACCTTTTCCTAAGGAGGAAACAACCCCACCAGTAACAAAAATAAATCGAGACATTTGACTCCCATCACGAGGAATTGCAGTCGCCAGAATGATTTCTATGCGCGACCAAGATGGGGTTGTAGAGTACCACTCCTCCCCTTCCCTCTCAATGTAAATTAGGCCCGGATGTGCCTTTATTTCAAAAGGTTAGGGTTAACAGGCTTAATAGTGAGTTTATCTTGACAATAGAAGCGGAAGTACAGACCTTTTTCGTCTAATTTTGCGCGCCAGTCTTTTGCGACAATCGGCTCTATGCGCCATCCGGGCAGACCCGCTACAGCAACCAATTCGTCATCGCAAAAGACAAGAGGAATCCGATCCCGCAGCCAAGGCGGCGTACCCTGTTCTTGGAATACATTTTTGAGCGTCCTGGTTTTCGATAATTTTATTGATTCACCACCACGGCGAAACTTTACACTCAGCTTGCCAACAGCAGGCAACCGCAACCTTAACCCCTCATTTTTACCGTTAGCATGCTTCTGCCAACAGTGTTCGTCATTCTGAAAAAGCTCTGTCGTCAATTGACCGCCATTTAAATCAAACGTCGATTGACTGGGTATTTTACTCTCATCTGCATCGCTCGCAAAAACACGGCTGGCATCAAAAACCGGCAGATCCCTCAAAACGTACAAGTAGCCGTTATAGCGAACAAAGGCATATTTTTTCCAGCCGGGACCCGTCGCCTTGCTATCCTGCGCGACTAAGAGCTGCGGTAACTGCTTTTGCAGCAAGCTTGACGAAGGCAATGGTATTTGAAGTTGAGTTACCCAGTATCGGATGATGTTTCGCTGTCGCGCAGGAGCAAATGCTCGCAGTCGATCAACTGACAACCCGCCTTCCACATCGATTACTGACTCAAAATCGCTCTCAGCGATGTTATTTATCAACGCTCGACCTTCTCTATCCCGTTCGAGGGCGTAATTCACGGCCTGAGGCAGTTTTGGCCAACGACTTTTCAGCTTTGGAATGATGTCGTTACGGAGGAAATTTCGATCGAAGACGACATCCTGATTGCTCTCATCTTCGATCCAGCGAAGACTGTTGTCGTTTGCATAGACGAGAATCTCGTCTTTCGTGGTATTGATGAGAGGGCGCAAAAGAACCGCATCACCCAGCGGGCGCTCTGGAGGAATCGCCTGAATACCAAATGGACTACTGCCTCTGAGCAAATAGAACAAAGCGGTTTCGATCTGATCATCTATATGATGGGCAAGTAGCAGAAGGTCGCCCTGCTGAACATACTCTTCCCATGATTTGTACCTAGCTATTCTGGCGTTTTCCTCCTTGTTACCATTTTCAGGAATCTGTGGTGATTCGGCAATGAACTCAACACCCAGTGCATCACAAACCTTTTCACAATGTTTTTGCCAGACATCGGCATTTGGACTAAAACCATGATTGATGTGAGAGGCGACAACGCGTTGGTTTTTGGCTAAGCCTCGCCGCTCGATATCGGCAACAACTTGCACAAGCTCATGTAAAAGTACGTGAGAATCCACGCCACCGCTGTAGCCTACAATAACGCGTTCAATATTATTAGATTCGAGCAATTCACGCAGACGCGGCGAAAAGATTGCCTCAGACACGGTATCGTTCCGGGGTGACCACAGCATTTGCGTTCCACTCGCAAAAGCGACTAATAATCAAATTGCACCTGATCGGCACCGTATCGATCCCTGAGATTCTGAATCAGTTGATCATCAGGGGACACACGCCAAGCATCGCCAAGAGAGACTTCGGCGACAGCATCATTTCGTTGATACTCAATCGATACTCTGCAGCCCTCCCCTTTAAATGGCTGGAGCAAACCGGCAAGCTCTGCCGAGAATCCTGTATCGAGCCTTGCTTCATCCAGACTTAACCGCACGCACTTAATTGTGCGCTCCCGCGCTTCGAGCAAATCCATCACTTCGGCCGCCCGCATTTTCAAGCCACCACTGAAATCATCCGCACTTAGGCTACCCTTCATCACGACAAGCTGATCTTTTTGCAGCTTGGTGTGGTTCGCCTCAAACAAGTCTGCAAATACCGAGACCTCCAACCGCCCGCTGCGGTCATCTAAGGTCACAAAGGCCAGTGTTTCACCTCTTTTACTTTTCATGGTACGCAGTCCGACAATCAATCCGGCAACGGTCTGGATATCTTTGCTGGCGCGTAGATCGACAATTCGAGTCTTGGCGAAATACCGAAGCTCTTTCTTGTACAAATCAATCGGATGGCCTGTTAGGTAGAGCCCGAGGGTATCTTTTTCACGGTTTAAGCGATCTTTAAATGAAACGCAGCGCAAACCCTCGATGTAGTTATAGGGACAACCCGATTCGTTACTCGAAGACATGATATCTTCACCGAACAGATCGGTCAGACCGCTATCCTCGTTGCGGGATTTCTGTTCTGCTGTCTTTACCGCATCATGTTGATTTGCCAGCAAAAGCGCGCGTTTAAAATCTATTGGATTGACATCATCGGGCACTTGACGTTCATCAATCAGGTTATCGAGTGCGCCGCTACCGATGAGCGCTTCTACGGCACGTTTATTAACTTTTCTCGCATCTACCCGATGACAGAAGTCATACATATCAGTGTATGGGCCATCTTGGCGTCCCGCGACAATGGCTTCGATAGGTCCTTCACCCAGCCCCTTGATCGCGCCCAGACCATAGATGATGTCGCTGTTACCTTTTGCGACGAACCTGAACTCACCCTCATTGACATCTGGTGGTGATAGCGTGATCTTCATTTCACGACATTCTTCCACGTTGATGACGACCTTCTCAGTTGTCTGCATATCAGCAGACAACACTGCAGCCATAAAGTCTGCTGGATAATGATGTTTAAGCCATGCAGTCTGGTACGCCACTTTGGCATAGGCGACGGAATGGGGTTTATTGAACCCGTACCCCGCAAACATTTCCATCAAATCAAAAATATGCCCCGCCTGAGCCTCGGGTACGTCGTTCTCCATCGCACCCTGGAGAAATACAGCCCTTTGCTTGGCCATTTCCTCTGGTTTCTTCTTGCCCATTGCTCGACGCAACAAATCCGCATCGGCCAGAGAATACCCGGCGAGTACCTGGGCTATCTGCATGACCTGCTCCTGATAAAGCATCACACCGTATGTACCTTCAAGCACGTGCTTCAGACTAGGATGCAGATAATCGACTTCATCGATGCCATGTTTCCGACGAATGAAGTCGTCTGCCAACTGCATCGGACCGGGCCGAAAGAGTGCAACCAGGGCCACAATGTCACCAAAACGACTGGGTTTAACCTTCTTCATCAAATCTTTCATGCCACGGGATTCGAGCTGGAACACGGCCGTGGTTTTAGCTTTCTTGAAATTTTCGTAAATCGCTGGTTCTTCGAGAGAAATGGCTTCTATATCAACCGCCGGTTTACTTTCAGTTTCGCGGTGCGCATTTACACTCTTTAACGCATTATCAATAACAGTCAGCGTACGCAGCCCCAAGAAGTCAAACTTGACCAGCCCTGCTTGTTCGACGTCATCCTTGTCGAACTGGGTCATGAAATTTCCACCGGTTTCATCACAGTAAATGGGCGAGAAATCACTTATTTTGGTTGGCGCAATAACAACCCCACCCGCATGCTTACCCACATTCCGAGTCAGACCTTCGAGTTTAAGGGCCATCTCCATGATTTCCTGGGCCTCTTCACTTTCCTGCAAAAACTCCCTTAGCAGCGGCTCTTCCTCCTGCGCCTTTTCCAGCGTCATGCCCGGATCAAAGGGAATCAGTTTCGACAACTTATCAGCCAAACCATACGGTTTACCCTGCACTCTGGCGACATCTCGGACAACCGCTTTTGCGGCCATGGTACCGAAAGTAATAATCTGTGATACCGCATTACGGCCATACTGATCGGCGACATGCTGAATCACCTTGTCACGACCATCCATGCAAAAGTCAATGTCAAAATCAGGCAACGACACGCGCTCGGGATTCAAAAACCGTTCAAACAACAGATCGTATTCCAGTGGATCAACATCGGTAATCAACAGCGCATAAGCGACGAGCGAACCGGCACCGGAACCCCGACCGGGTCCGACCGGAATGTCGTTTTCTTTTGACCACTGGATGAACTCCATCACGATAAGAAAATAGCCAGGAAAACCCATGTTGTTGATGATCCCCAGCTCAAAGGCGAGTCTTTCATCGTAAGGTTTTCTTTGCTCGGCAAATTCCGGCGCATTGGTGTCAAAGATTTTTTCAAGGCGCCTATTCAGCCCCTGCTCGGAAACTTCGCAGAAAAATTCTTCGGTTGTGTAACCTTCTGGAATCGGAAACTCGGGTAGATAGTAGTTACCCAAATCAACATCGACCGAACATCTCCTCGCAATTTCTATCGTGTTCTCTATCGCTTCCGGGATGTCAGCAAACAGCTCACACATTTCATCCGGTGAGCGAAGATACTGCTGTTCGCTATAACGCCTCTCCCTACGCGGGTCGTCCAGTGTTCTACCGTCATGGATACAGACTCTAACTTCGTGTGCCTCGTACTCTTCGGCGTTAATGAATCTCACGTCATTTGTAGCCACAACAGGACATTCGAGTTCCGCAGCGATATCGACGGCCGCATGAATGTAGGTCTCTTCGTCGTTGCGACCGGTTCGCTGTAATTCCAGATAATACGCATCCGGAAACATAGACATCCAGTCTTTGACCCGATGCACAGCTTCGGCACGTTTGTTTGCGAGAATGGCTTTACCGACATCTCCTGACGCACCCGCTGATAGGGCAATCAACCCTTCGCTTTGCTCACTAATCCAAGCTTTTTTGAGGAGTGCTTTGCCCAGTCGTTGACCTTCAAGATAAGCCCGCGACAGTAATTCCGAAAGATTTCGATATCCCTTCTCGTCACGCGCAAGCAACACCAATGGACTCGGGTCGTCCTGTGCGTTATCTGCCTCGACCCAGACGTCCGTACCAATAATCGGCTTAATTCCAGCAGCTGTCGCAGCCTTGTAAAATTTGACCAAGGCAAACAAGTTATTAATGTCTGTCACCGCAACCGCCGGACTACCTTGCTCGGCTAGTGCCGCCATAAGGGGCTTCACGCGCACAGTGCCATCACTGAGTGAAAACTCGGTATGGAGGCGTAAGTGAATGAATTTTGGTGGCATTGGCTGGCTTTGACTTTGCAATTTTGGGGGCGAATGTTGAGCGCTGATGCGCCGCACTTTTAGCTATAGTAAACCAAGGAGCAGTCAGCCTAAAGTGCTGAAGGAACCAATGGTAAATTTCACGATCCCAGAGTAGGAAAATCAACAGGTTACAGGAGCTTTGCCCCATTCGGCACCGCAAAATCCGGACTGACGAGCACGACCGCGCCTGCGGCATCGTGGAACCCGGTAACAAGACATTCAGACATCATCGGTCCAATTTGCTTCGCTGGAAAATTAACGACCGCCATCACCTGCTTTCCAAGCAAATCGTTTTTTTCGTAAATAGCGGTTATTTGTGCGCTCGACTTTTTAACCCCGATTTCATCGCCAAAATCTATCTTTAGCCTATAGGCAGGGTTTCGTGCCTCGGGGAAGTCCTCCACCTCGAGCACGGTACCCACACGAAGCTCTACTTTCTGAAAGTCCTGCCATTCAATTTTTTCCATCTCGCGCACCCTTGAGACTATGTTATCGCATGAATCCAGAGAAGAATTCAGGACCTAAATTCGTAACCGGCTCTGACAAGCTCGCTTACCGCCTTATCAATATTGTTAGACTTTACCAACAAATAATCCGTATCAAACGTAGAAATCGCAAAGATACTTATTTTGGCATCAGCCAGGATTCGACTCAAACTTGCCAGCACACCGGTCATTGAAAATTCGAGCGGACCTAAAACCTTGATACCCATCCAATCTGGTTCTGATTCATCACTATCAATAATAATATTTTCAGAGCAGACTATGGATAACTCTTCAGCTGTTCCCGTCACAGCAAAGAAATCGCCCGAAAAGGCTTCTCCTGGCACAGAGCAACCAGCCGCCAACCGATGAACAGCATATTTTCCCGACATTAATACCAGGTCGGGTAACAGTGGCGCCTCAATCTGTTTGTTTTTTGACGCAACTGTCGCCGGTTGAACGAGGTCCCACAGGTTTCCGTACAAATCGCGAAAAACAACAACGGTACCGTATACTTCATGACGAGGCTCTTCGGTCAACTCGACGCCGTGTGCTTGCAACTTTTCGTAGTCGAGCCAAAAATCGTCTGTGTGCAAAAACAGGAACACACGATCGCCCGTCTGATTGCCGACAAACCTAATTTGCTGCGAGTTATCCGGTATTGCTAGCAAAATACATGGGCCTTTGTCGTTTGGCGACATACGCACAAATCTTTTCACCCCACCGATAGGCGTATCCTCTACCAGGGTGAAACCCAGCTTTTCTCGATAGTAGGAAATCGCTTCGTCATAGTCATTAACCATCACTGTGACATTTTCTATCTGTCGATAATTCATATATCTATCTCACCGTTTCTTAAACATTAAGACGCGTATTTCTGCGCCAAAACGCGGCCGTTATTTTTATTCAAGGCAGGTAAGTACCCGCATTAGGTAGCTTCATACGACTTGTTCAGTCGTGAGCGTCTCAGCAAAAAATACAACACGCTATCACAACGAACATAATATGTTGGCTTATTCCACGAGCTATATTTTCGCCCAAGACCCAAGCCCGCTTCTTGCTGACACGAATACCAACAAGTGTTGTCTATGGGCCTTGGGTCGTTCTAGCGCCAAGTTACCGTCTAACACAGACTATCTTTCAAACACCTGTTTTTCCCTGCAACCCCGTCATATTAGGTTATAGACACTACGTCGCTTGGGGATTTTACTTTAATCGGAGATGATATATGCTTCGCGTGCTGTTAGAGGTTACAGCAGTTATTTATGCATGTGCAATTTCGATGTTTTTTTCGTCTTGTCTTCGTACTTATCTCCTGCATCTTTCAGCACCTTGTCGACTTAGCGTATATCGCCGTCGAGAACAAAACACTTATTCCTGAGGAATAGTTAAATGGCAGAACAAACAGGCCGCGTAAAATGGTTTGATGAGAAAAAAGGCTTCGGCTTCATCGAACGAGAAGATGGTAATGACGTTTTTGTACACTTTAGAGCGATCACCGGTGACGGCTTCAAGACGCTTACCGATGGGCAAGAAGTGGAATTTGACGTAGAAGATGGACAGAAAGGCCCTCAGGCTATAAACGTCAGCGCCATCTGAACTACTCTCTCTACGAGAGATCATTCCACAGTAGCGCTCAATGAGCAGAAAACGCACACTGAGCGTGCTTCATATTTTTAGAGGAGCCTCGTAGGTAGCGCTCAACAATCCTTATTGTCTGCCGATGAGCCACCCGGAAATGCTTCGACTAATTTCCTGACACCGAATCGACCATCCCGAACACATCTTGCAGTCTTGTCTGAACGGCCTTCGGCAATGCTTCCGCAAGAATTGAGTTAACGTTTTCAGTGAGGTGCTCTTCACTGCCCGTCCCCGTAAGAATGACATTAGCGCCAGGCTCATGGCGACAAAACCGATAAGCGGCCTGAACAATAGAGTTAATTTCAGGATGCGCCTCCAGAAAATTGAGCGGGTTTTTAGCGTCAACAAGACTCTCTTGCAGCTCACCTGAGTCGATTAACTTTTCAACTATCTCACACAGCGCATCAGGTTGACTGAGCGCGCGGCGTACCGCGAACATGATCTGAGTGGCAACATTATTTTTTAGCGTTAACGGGAAGACCAAATTCCGGGCACTAGGATTCAACATATTAAATCCCACCATCGCCACATCAAAATGATCATCAGGCAGGGCGACTTGCAACATTTCATGCGAAGGATCACTGACAAATTGTTCTGTGATACCAAGAAACCGGATTTTACCTTTCTGCTTTTGCGCCAGTAAAACCGGCAGCAACTCGTCAATACAGTGCGCGTATTGATCGACCGTAACGCCGTGCAGGTTAAACACGTCAATATAATCGGTTTTCAACCGCTCAAGACTTAATTCAATGGAAGCTATTAGGTCAGCGGCACGCATTAGTTGGTCACCACGTGCGGCGGTAGACTTGGTTGATATCACAACTTTATCTCGTTTGCCTTTTATTGCATTCCCCACAGCAACCTCAGTTCTGTAAGCTCTCGCTGTATCTATAAAATTGATTCCCAGCTCAATAGCATGGGAGACAATCCTCGAAGCATGTGATTCGGATTTACCATGCGCCATCCCTAACCTGCTGTGCCCCCCACAACCCAGCCCGGCAACGCTCACTTCGAGCCCCGTGCGACCTAATATTATTGTTTGCATTATCATCCTCAAAAATCTATGACATAGCACTATGCATTCGCGCCGTCGCGTTTTTAATCAAGCGATGCCACCCTGCCAGCGGATCGCTTTTATTTATACCCCACACTGGGACACCAAAGTATACGTAAATACTTTTCGGCGCGTTGCGAAAACCTCGTAAGACAGTCTCGGACATCGCACCAACCTGTGTCGATGCGCGTGTTACCTTCTACTCACCCGCTGAGATCAATCCTCCGAGCGTCTGCAATGTGTACTTATTTATCTATACCTGCCGGATTGGTACTTACTCTTTATCCCGTTATGATTATACGCAGAGAAAACGTCGGCAACCGCCATCGTTACCAGGCATTAGGAAAATACATAATGGATAGTCGAGTAGTTTTGGTCACTGGTGGAGCCCGTGGTATCGGGCTCGGCATCGTAAAGGCGTTTGCCAGGGTTGGTTGCAAGGTCATGATCGCAGACCTTGGACTAGAATCAGAGGGCGAATGGAATTACGGGTTATCGAATAAAGATGATATGGACAAGGCCATGGACAGCGCAGGCGAATTGGGCGAGGTCGCGAGTTGTGGCCTCGATGTCACCGATCAAGCCAGCTGCGAAAGTGCCGTGAAAGCAACGATTGATCGGTTTGGACAGCTCGACATATTGATTAACAATGCGGGCGTTGTTCAATCAGGTCCTGTCATCGATTTCTCTGAGGCAGATTGGGATCGTGTATTCGCCGTCAACACCAAGGGAATTTTTCTGATGACGAAAGCTGCAATACCGGCACTGGGTAAATCGGGCGATGCTGCCATCGTGAACACAGCATCAATCGCAGGCAAAAAAGGCCATGCCAATATGTCAGCCTATTGTGGTTCCAAATTTGCGGCTGTTGGTATCACCCAGTCCTTGGCTTTTGAGCTGGCGCCGATGGGCATCAGAGTCAACGCGATTTGTCCTGGAATCGTAGGCACCGCTATGTGGCTGGAACATCTCATGCCAATGAACACCACGGACACCGAGGAGAAGACACAAACGTTCGAAACAAACGTCTCCCAGCAGATTCCCCTAGGGCGTCCGCAATCCGTTGAGGATATGGGCGAGGCCGCGGTATATCTTGCGACAGCAAAAAACGTTACCGGCATCGCGTTATCGGTATCCGGCGGCATCGAGATGAATTAAGAAAATCACGTTCATGTCGCTATGCGCGATCTCGTTAACGTCCGGTCATAACTGCTTACATGCGGCGGCTAGGCGCTGAGATTAACGAGCAAAAATAACTAATTTTTTTGGAAGGTACAATTGATGAAATTGAAAGATCAAGTAGCGATAGTCACAGCTGCTGGGCGCGGCATTGGAAAAGGCATTGCATTGGCGCTCGCCGCCGAAGGTGCCCGCCTTGTCGTCAACTCCTATTCTGATGAGACGCTTGCAAATACTGTCGAGCAGATTCGCAAATTAGGCGCAGAGGTAACGAGTCTCAGCGGCGACATTACAGACCCCCAAAAAATGACCGATTTAAGGGATCTTGCAATCGATGAATTTGGCCAAATTGATATTCTAGTCAACAACGTCGGCGCTGGCCCAAAACATTCAGAGAAGCCGCCTGAGCATGAATTGGGTTTAAGCGCATCGGTTTGGGACGGCTTATACGGACAAAATCTTAAACCTGTTGTCTTGATGACAGAGGCTGTGATCCCACACATGAAACAGAGAAAGACGGGGAAAGTGATCCATATCTCATCTATCGCTGGACGGACCTCAATGTCGGACAAAGCCCTACATTCTTTCGTCCATCCAGCCTACGGCGCGATGAAAGCCGCGCTCATCAGCTATACGCAAACTCAGGCAGAGATGTTAGGACCGTTTAACATCAATGTGAACGCGGTGTGTCCCGGTATTATTTATACAGATGCTTGGAAAAGCGGCGCGCAAAACGCGGTACAGAACATGCCGGAATACAGCGGCATGAATCCGCGAGAATGGTTTGAGGGTATCGCGAAGGGCCAATACCCGGAAATCTTTGATCGCACCCCGCTAAGAAGGGAACAAACTGTCGAGGACATAGGCAACGCTGTCGTATTCTTGGTGTCGCAGGACTCAATGAATATTACGGGTCAATCACTGATGGTTGACGGTGGGATGGTTAAGATATAACCGATTTTTCGTCGTCTACAATACAAAAGATCGAAGTATCGTTTTCATGATCAGCATCTGGAAATACGATGGTAAGCTTATTTGCTTCGGCCTTTAGCTGACAACCAGTTTCAAGCATCATCGTCAGACCGTTACAGCTGACCGTCAACGCGTCTAGGCGAATACAATCGCTAAACTCCAAAATTGCAGTAGACACCTGAGGGTCGGGGGTAAATTTCAGCGTCAGTTTATTTTTATCGAGGCGACCCACTGTACTTCCCTTAAACCTTAAGCGACACCAACAGACAGTATGAGTCGCATTGAGCCAATGTATCGTTAGTGGGTGGTACTGATCGGTCCCGCGGAAACTCCTGTTTGAAGATTCGAGACCTATCATGAGATTTTTCGACAGATAAGCATCCGCTTTACGCATAGGTTCAACGGAAATCTGCTGGCTGACGCTTTGTGAAACGCCAAACCTAGTCAGGTTTTCTTTTACTACCGGGTCGATATCAACGGCCGAAAATGCAGCGATAGGACCCAGACAAAAATCGTGGGCGTGGGCCAGATCTCTGGTTGATTGAGGAAATGGCGCAATGCGCCTATCAGTGGCGGCCCAAATCCATAGACTCAAAGCCGAAACATAGCTTTGCATGTCCATTCCGTAGGACCTCGACCATGGGCCACATAAGTTTTTCATACCCGCATGATAGAAACGCGCCACGTCCGCCCACAGATGCGTATTTATTTCTCTTCCCATCTCAGCAAGGTCCTGTGAGAAGTTCTGCCAGAGACCGAGGGCAAAAAAGTTGATTCCGTAATATGTCGGCGAATTATATTCAGCGAAAGCGTTTTGTTTACCGAACATTCGTTTAATTTCATGCGCGTACGCAAGGCCGCGCGTTCGAGTATTGGCATCAACCAGATCGCCAGCCTCTATTTCAAGCCAAGCTTTCATTAGCGCAATGTTGGTATAGCTGGGCGGAACCCTGTTTATGGGTTCACCCTCTATACATTTAATCAGTGCCGCTTTGATCGCTGGCACCTGCTTCGTAAGTGCCAAATCGCCTTCCAAGCGCAGCAATAGCACCAAAATTGTTCCAATAAATTGCCGCCAATTTGGATCGTAGTGTTGCCAAATCATTGCGTCATTAGGCGGATCAGCTTCCTGCGGTGCGCGTTTAAATGTGCCATGCCAAATATCACCCGGCGTGTCGTACTGGCAGGCAAGTACGTTGCAGACTATTTTTTCTACCCTCGTGATGCGGTCATCTCGTTCGCCTGATTGCAGTGACTCGAGCACCAACCCAAGTGCGTACCAGAGAGACTCCCTCACCATATGCTGTGCTGAATCGCTAGGATGTCGCAGCATAAATCGATCATGATCATAAAGTGAATCCATCCAGTTCATCGAAACCTCCATGAGCGAACAGGCACCGCTATTCGCGGTAAGCTGTCTTTTGATCGTCTCTCTGGTTGTGATGGAAGTCTTTCTACTGGCCATGAGGTTATTCACAATTTAATGCTTTGCATCTCGCATAAAGCTTAATTCAATCTTACTGGATATGGCGTTATCTATTCCGACGAGGCCGCTTCAACATACTTGCGAGTGGCAGAAAACAATTCTGCATGTGTCAATTTTGCTATCTGATTGTCGTTGGGTAAACAGTCTGCAGAAGCAAATGACAGCAACTCCGGATCCTGATCGCAAAGCAAAATATCAAACGAGAGCCTATCACCGCCGTACAACCCCCGATGTATCATATTCGCAGAAAACACCAGCAGGTCTCCCGCTTTGAGTGGCACTTTTACCCCTGCGCTCAGGTCATCTGACACAGCGCGGCCATTTTTCGCCAATCGAACATCAAGCTCATCGTTGGTGTCCCAGGCTACATGGCTCCCGGGAATCAATTCCATACCGGGTTCATCCCGTACGGGTATGCGAAAATGAATCACGTTTATTCGCTGAATCATCTCTTGCTGATCTTCAAGACTCATCCCGTTGTATTGAATGTCTCTGTGCCAATAATTTTTCTGCTCCTGATTTACGGGGTTAAAAAAGAGCTGCGTGTTCATGAAAGCCCGGCCTTCAGGCATCAGCGCTGAAGCAAGCAACTGAAGTCGCTCATTACAAATAAAGCGGAACAATTTCATTCGCTGCGCTTCGGATAAGTATTTCGTACCGGTCAAATAAGCGCTGTTCACCGCCCGTGATTGATAAAAATCCTTGTTCTCTGCTGACCATGCTTCGTGAAAACTTACCAACACGGCTTGAAGTTCTTGTACTTCCTCAGCAGAAAAGAATTTTTCACATAACAGGTAACCATTATTTCTATATTCTTCAACCACTGCTAACCAGCTCCCAATTTGATCAATCGTGGCTTTGGAAAATCAGTCGTCACACCGGCATCAACTAGCTGTTGTAATCCCTTGTCAAAATGCCTGCCAACCATTTTTACTCCGTGGGAGTCATCACCCGGAACTATAGCTATCCCCAACTCGACAGCCTCACGTAATATCGATTGCGTCGGGTAGGGTTCCGACCCTATTTTATCGAAGCCTGCCAAATTGTAATCGATGATCAAGTCCAAAGATTGAATCGCTTGCAAGTTTCTTGTCACGCGAGCCGATACTGAAGGTATTCTCAGCGTATCGGCATAATTTGCGTCATAAATTCTAACCAAATCAAAGTGGCCAACAACCGAGGGGGCGAATTTTTCAATCATTTCAAACTGTTGATCAAAATAGGCACAGTAAAGTGCTTCGTAACCACCATGATACTGCACTGCTTTTTCATATTCCTCGCCGGAGAAATCGATCATCATGTCACTCACATGGTGAACAGAGCCTACGAGGTAGTCAGGCTTGTAGCGGTCGATTGTTTGCGCCACAAATTCTGCGGATCCAGTACAAGACTCGATTTCAAACCCAACCAGTATCTCTACCTGATTACGATATTTTTCTTTCAGCTTTCGGCTTTCAGTAAAGTAGTCTTGAAATCGGCTTTGTAAGCTTTTGGCATTCAATCCAGCATCTTTTTCGTCAGGGTAAACAAACCCCTCGGAGACAGCAGGCATATGTTCTGTGACGCCAAACCACGAGAAACCGGCGTCGATATATGCGAGCACTATATCTTCAAGTGAGTCCTCTGCATGATTGCAGAATTGGCCGCTGTGACCACCATGTACCGATACGCGATGAACTTTCAAACTGTTACCTAGAACCACATATTTCAATCGCCTACACGGTATCCTAAATCTATCGCATAAGACAGAGATCTACTGCGCACATAAGATGCGATATCATTTAGTGCATCCTGCTTTCTGTCATCAAGGTAAACATCCGTGGACCCAATCTTTTTCACCACTCCCCGCATGATTTTTCGTAAATTTGAAATTGACGATCTTGACAGCTTAGCTGAAATATCTTCCGAGGAAGAAGGCAGCCGTTACGTTGGGGATGGCAAACCACTTTCGCGGGAACTTACCGAGCTCTGGATTACCCGGTCGCGGTTAAATGTTGATGTCTTCGGGTATGGCACGGGGGCCGTTACAGAAAAAAGCACGGGCCGACTGATTGGTTGGGCAGGTTTTTCAAGACCAAAAGATCAGGAAGAAGAAATCATCTACGGACTCGCTCAATCAAGGTGGGGCAAAGGCTTTGGCAGTGAACTGCTAGCGGGATTGGTCATTTACGCTCGAGACCAATTAAAACATGAAGAACTTAGAGCAACCGTTGACCCCAAAAATGTCGCCTCCATTCGAATGCTATTGAAACAGAATTTCAAATTGAGTGACGATCGTTATTTGGGAGATCCAGAATCCCACCTTTATACAATGCGCATTGAGCAGGCTAGTCCAACTGTCTACAAGACTTGAACCCTTAATACCTGCTCAACGTTGAGTTTCTTTTTAAGCCACATTAGCATAATCTGCGTTTTCGTCATTGGCTTCAGGATCAGTAAGTGGAACTCATTTATCAGGCAAACCAAGAACTCGCTGAAGGGCCACTATGGTGCAACGACCGCCTTTACTGGGTCGACATCAAGGCCTGCAAACTGCATCAAATTAATCCTGACACGGGCGAACACAGAGAGAGGCATTTCCCCCAGCAACTCACAAGTATCGCGCCGACACGCAACGGAGAGTTCGTCGTTACAACACGCGACGGCGTTGCTCTGCTGGCCGACTTTGACTCAGACCTGAAACTGTTTGTTGACATCGAGGGCACCATCCCTGGCAACAGATTCAATGATGCTAAAGTCGATCCTTATGGAAACCTTTGGGCAGGCTCAATGGACGACAGCCAAACAAACGTCACAGGATCACTCTATAGAATCGATGGAAACCTTAATGTGTCGACAGAGGATACGGGTTACCACATCACAAATGGCCCAACCTTTTCAACAAACGGCGAGATTCTCTACCACACAGACTCAGTACTGAAGAAAATTTATAGCTTCAGGCTATCTGAAGCTGGCATCACGGACAAACAGGTGTTCATTGAGCTCGGCTCTGAACATGGCCACCCGGACGGCATGACTGTAGACGCTCAGGGAAACCTCTGGGTTTGTGAATATGGCGGCTGGGGTATTTCAAAGTTCGATTCAACAGGTAAATATTTGAGCAAAATTGACGTGCCAGTTGCAAATGTTACCAGCTGTTCTTTTGGCGGAAAAAACCTAGACACATTGTTTATCACGACGGCAGCTCAAGAGCTTTCTTCCGCAGAACTCGTGCAACAACCGCTGGCCGGCAGTATATTCCAAACGAAGCCGGGTGTTACTGGCGTTTCATGTTCTTTTTTCGATCGCTAAGACACCATTTCAGGCCAGACAACCATCTACTAACAGTAATTTGCTGGTGGTAGATTTTTGTCTAACGTCAAACAACGCCAGCGCATCAGCATCACTGAGAAATGCTTCTGCGTTATCTCGGCTAGGAAACTCAATAACAACAATGCGAGCAGGATCCCAATCGCCTTCAATAACGGTGGCTTCGACTCCCTGAACGATGTATCGACCCTGATGTCTTTCAATTATTTCGGGAATTTTGCGAATATATTCCGAGAAAATTGAAATATCATGAATCTCGAGATCTAATATTAAATACACGTTCATATGAAACTCCAATAACCCGTCGAAGTGAATTCCTAATGTTTTGTTCTTCGATAATCCCTGGAACTTAAATGAGCTAGATTGAGCAACAGTTACCGGTACTCTAGAGACCGCAAAAACTCCTCGCAAGCATCAAATTACTCAATGACAACATTCTGATTGTTGAGTTGACTTAGATCATGAATTTATCAATAACAAGATTCTCTCTATTTTCAGGATGATGAAAAGCTTTCGGCAGTTTGATTGGAGGCGCCATCACGACGGCACGCCACAGCATCTTCGATGACATAGTCTCACCCCGGCTGTTAATACACCTGATGGGTTATTTACCTTTTTCGCAGCACCAGACTGCCAATCGAGTAGCCTGCACCGAAAGAGCAAATAAGCCCATGGTCACCTCGTTGCAGGTCCTTGTGATTGAGATTGAAAGCAATAAGCGAACCAGCCGATGCTGTATTGGCATATTGGTCCAAAACAATCGGAGCTTCATTGCCGTCAGGCTGTCGGCCTAAGAGCTTTTTCGCGATCAAGGTGTTCATGTTGATGTTTGCTTGGTGTAACCACCACCTCTTAATATCTGAAAACTCTACGCCTGCATCAGCGATATTTTTAGTCATATGGTCGGCGGCCATGGGACAAACTTCTTTGAATACCTTTCTCCCTTCCTGATGGAAATAGTTGTATTCATTAAAGGGATCTGAATCGTTAGCGTTTATCATGTAACCGAGGTTGGAGCGAATATTGTTTGAAAAAATAGTCGCTGCCTTCATGCCCAAAACATCATAGCTGTGTTCAGAGGTGCAGGTATCCGCGTGCTCAATAATTGTCGCTGTCGCGACATCTCCGAAGATAAAATGGCTATCGCGGTCGCGAAAGTTGTTTTGTGGTGAGGTAAGCTCGGGGTTGATTACCAGCACGCTCCGAGCAGTTCCTGCAGCGACCATTTCGCAGGCCCTTTGCAGCGCAAATGTTGCCGCGGAGCACGCAACGAGCATATCAAAACCAAAGCCTTCGATACCCAAAGCCGCTTGCACCTCTATCGCTATCGCTGGGTAATATCTTTGAGTATACGCGCAGGAAACAATGACCACATCGATATCGGCCGCAGACTTATTTGCTGCTGCCATCGCCTCACGTGCAGCTATCGTTGCTATTTCGGCCTGATCAGATAACTCGCTTTCTTGCCTGACAGGTATTATTGGAGACATTCGGTCAGGATCCAGAATCCCCTCTTTCACATACACATATCGGGATTTGATGCCCGAGGCTTTCTCAATAAACTCCGCGGTAGAGGATGGTTTTGCTTCCAAATCACCCGCTTCAATCTGAAGGGCATTTTCAGCATTATATTTTTCGGCAAAAGCGTTATAACTTTCCACCAACTCTTCATTTGTAATTCTATGTTCAGGCGTCCATAGCCCCGAACCACTGATGACGATATTTTCTAAACCCATGGAGAATTCCAGTTATCGTTTTATTGAGAGTCATTGTCGATCGCGGGCTCAACAGCCATACATTCAAATGTCATACCTGCATTTTCCTGCAATCGTTTGATCAGCACTTCGCCCATGGCCGTAGCGGGCGTCCAAACACCGCCTTCGGTCTTAAGCTCATCTTGCGCAAGACAGATTGCGCTTTCCGCCAACATTTTACTCGTGGCGCCGTAGCCAGGATCCTTGTCTCCGGTTACCTTAACCTTAACACTCGCGTCTTGACCATCTTTGTTGACACCTTTTGCCAGCAATTCAATATTAAAAAAACCAGTCTCAATCGTTTCCGCGCTAGGTCCTTCTCCAGGTGCTGGAAGCATTGGTTTTGCTAATGCCCTTGTTGGATCAAATGCAGAAACCAGTCCCATCAAAACTGACAAGCCTGAAACAACCATCGCTTTTAGGTAACCTGCGGGACCATCACCCACCGCCATTGACTCGGTGTATTTAAAATCAGACCCGTAAGCAAAATCCATCAACGCGTTACTTCTTCTAACAACTCTAGTATTTATCGCCGCCATCACAAATGGAGCTGTCCACTGTCGGAAGTCACGATCGTAACTCGCACTCATTTGGTCCTGTTTATCAACGCCCGGTGGCGTGTTCACGGGGTTAAGCGAATATGGATCGGCCAAAAGACCTCGCAACGAAGGATCAATTTTCATCTCTTCCATCATATTCATCATGCTGGCAACCGTTCCACCGCTCATACCGCCTTTCGTTTCTCCGATGCGACATTTGACTTCCCTGCCGTAGGTGCCATGACACTTTTTCATCTCTAATTGAGCAAAATGCACACCCAAGTCAGAAGGTATGCTGTCGAATCCGCAGGTGTGAACAATTTTAGCCCCAGTGCTTTGTGCCGTCGTTTCATAAAGATCGATCATCCGACGCATCCATTGAACTTCACCGGTTAAATCACAATAGTGGGTGCCATTGATCGCGCAGGCTTTCACGAGCTCGTTACCGTACATTGCATAGGGACCAACAGTCGTGCATACGACGCGGGTTCTCTGTACGAGATCAGTCACCGAACTCTCGCTATTACTATCGGTCACAATGAGCGGTATCGCATCTGCGTCATCGCCCGCGACACTTTTTGCGACCCCTTCCATTTTGCTCTGATTACGTCCGGCTATTGCCCATTTGAGGTCGTCGGTCAAACCATAACGCTTATAGACATATTCAACGACTAATTGACCGGTGAAGCCAGTTGCTCCAAGGAAGACCACATCAAATTCTTTCTGATCACTCATACTTTTTCCAAACTATCCTATGACTTGTGTTGCGATGTGGCCAGTGTAAACGACCCGGTGTCAGACTGACAGGACGTCGATCACATCGATTTCGGCGATTCCTTACAAGCAGCATGAACCGATTTATAGAAAATCAGATGTCACGTAAATTCTTTTGATCTATGGATTGATATCTCAGAACCTAGCCAAGCCTATTGTGCAATAGCGCTTCTTTACAAGGACCGAAAGACATTCTGTGGATAGGGCTTGGCCCCTGCTTTTTCAACGCTTCAAGGTGCTGTGGCGTTGGATAACCTTTGTGTTTAGCGAGGCCATAGCCGGGATATCGCGCATCCATTTCAATCATTTCACGGTCGCGCGCAACTTTTGCAATTATCGAGGCAGCCTTAATCGCGTCGAACTTTGAATCTCCCTTGATTAACCACTCCGAGGGACAGGCAAACTTAGGCGTTCTGTTACCATCCACCACAACAAAATCCACCTTGCCATCGAGACCAGCAACGGCCCTCTGCATCGCTAGCAAACTCGCTTGTAGAATATTTATCTCATCGATTTCTTCGACCTCTGCGCGAGCAATACAAAAACTTTGCGCTTTCTCTTTGATCTCAAGATCGAGAATTTCTCTTTTCTTCTCGGATAAAGCCTTTGAGTCGCGAAGCCCCGGAATGGTGTGAAAAGTGTCAAGTACTACCGCTGCAGCAACAACAGCGCCTGCCAACGGTCCCCGCCCCACTTCATCCACACCGGCACAGAACTCACGCCAGTACATTCAATCTACCTGCTTTTCGCACAGCGCTAATACGGCGGTTGCGGCGACCTCACCAGAACCACGTCTAAGATCTGCATGTATATGTGCGAACCGCTTCATCAACTCTACATGCGCATCATCTTTCAGCAGTTCCAGCAAAGCTTCAGCCAGCGCCTCTGGTGTTGAGTCCGATTGCAGGTACTCAGGCACTATTTTTTCGTTCGCCAGAATATTGGGTAAGGCGAAGTGTTCGATCGAAACAATCCGCGAGACGACAGCGTAAGTCAGCGACCCTAATCTGTATGACATGACCATTGGGCGTTTTAACAACATCGCCTCCAGTGTTGCGGTACCTGAGTTCACCAATACAACATCTGCTGCTAGCATCGCCTTTTGTGACTCGCCTAGCACAAGTTTTATGCGAAGTTGCGGCGCATGTTGCTTGATAAGCTCAGCTATCTGATCATGCCTTTTCTGATTAGCCGCGGGAAACACAAAACAGGATCCAGGCTTACGCTCAGCGATTATTTTTGCAGCCGCGAGGAAATCCGGCGTAGAAAGTTTGACCTCACTTCCTCTACTACCCGGCAACATTGCGATGACAGGGGCAGCCGGCGTCGATTCTTCAAAGCGCAAATCGAGCTTTTCCCGGGCCTCAACTTTGGCATCGGAATACTGCACCTCGGGTATTTCATCTGCTTTCGGGTGACCTACAAATTCAACATTAATCCCGTTATCCCGGTAAATCTGCGTTTCAAAAGGATAGAGCGTCAACATTAAATCGAGATTGCGCTTCAGGCTCTTGATGCGCCCGTTGCGCCAAGCCCAAACAGAGGGTGAAACATAGTGAACGGTCTTAACACCGCGTTTCTTTACCATGCCCTCCAGTAAACCATTGAAAAAGTTGAAATCGATACCGATGAAACAATCCGGAGCGACCTGCGTAATTTGATCTCGGGTATTGAGTAGAATGCGCAGTAATGAAGGTAGTCGCCTGATCGGATCAACAAAGCCGTTAACGGACAGTTCTTCGATATCAGTCCAGCTTTCAAGCCCCGCGGCTATCATCCGCGGACCACCGATGCCAACGAACCTTGCTTTTGGGTAGCACTTTTTTATGGCAAGAATGAGGGGGGCGCCAAGATTGTCGCCGGATAGTTCACCAGCGACCAGCGCAACAATCAGACCTTCTTCACTTAGGAGACTTTTTGTTCCGCGCATGTCAGAAGCGTTGAGCAAGCAAGTTTGTCACCAACGTAGGCTTTACCTGATGCCTTAAGCCAGTGATTTCGCAAATTCACAATCTCAACTTCTAGTCTGAGTTGATCTCCCGGAACAACGGAGTGTTTAAATTTAGTTTTATCGGTACCTGCAAGGTAGTAAATATAACCGTCGTCCAACGTTCTGTTTCGACTTTTGAATGCAAGAATTCCAGATACCTGCGCCAGAGCTTCTACGATCATCACGCCAGGAAAAACCGGGGTATTAGGAAAATGGCCGGTAAACTGCGGCTCATTGATCGTGACATTTTTGATAGCCACGATGCGTTTATCCGCCTCGAATTCAAGCACACGATCAACTAGCAGGAACGGATAGCGATGCGGTAATAAATTCCATATATCTGTTACTTCCATTTTGCCTCTAACCCTCGTACCCGTTTAACTAACTCGTCAAGCTTTTTAAAAGCCACAATACTACGTTTCCAATCACGACTTACCATCAGCCCCGTACCAGACGAATAACGTCCTTTTTCTTTTATTGACTGGCTGACTAAAGATTTTGCTGTTATCTCAACTTGGTCTGCTATTTCAATGTTGTCAATAATACCGACAGCGCCACCAATCAGACAATAAGTGCCAATCTTGGTGCTTCCCGCTATCGCTGTGCAACCCGAAATCGCGGTATTCGCGCCAATCTCAGTACCGTGGCCAATCTGAACCTGATTATCAAGCTTGACACCATTACCGATCAACGTGTCATTTAGTGCGCCACGGTCGATGGTCGTACCTGCGCCAATTTCAACATCATTGCCAATCTTAACACCATAGATCTGCGGAATTTTGACCAGTTTGCCCGTACCTGAATCGAATTCAAAACCAAAACCATCAGCACCTATTATTGCACCAGCGTGGACGATAACTCGATCGCCAAGATATACGTCATGGTACAAAGTAACATTGGAATTTAATCGACAACCCGCGCCTATTTTCGCTCGTTGACCAATGACGCACCCAGCACCGATGGCACTACCAGCACCAATCGCAACACCACCCTCGATAACTGCATTTGCACCCACGCTAACCCCGTCCTCGAGTGACGCATCGGGATGTATCACCGCGGAATCGTGCACCTTGCCATCGGGCTCAGGAACAGGATCAAACAGCGCCGCAACGCGACTCCAGGTTAATCTGGGTTGTGGAGAAATGATCACCGGCATCTGGCAGCCAGCAGCATCTTCGCGTCTGAGCACCACAGCACCAGCTGATGTTCTATCGAGATATTTTTTGTAACTGGAGTTAAATAGAAAAGTCAGCTCGAAGGACGATGCATCAGCCAGACTAGCAATGCCGCTAATCTCGATTGAACCATCGCCTACGATTTCAAGGTCTAGCCTCTGGGCTATTTCCTTTAGATTGATATCCTATCTCCGTCTTTCGAGGCACTACCCCCACTCGAAGAGAGCAGGGTTTTAAGAAAACTCGACTGCGTTCTCTTTCAGTTCTGTTACTGCTTCGCGTCAATCATGTTGAGCTTTTCAGTTACCTTACGCGTGATGTCATACAAATCACCTACGTAGAGTGCCGCCTGACGGGGCAGAATGATGTCGTAGTCATCGCTTAGAACAAGCTCGTTGATTGCAGTCTGCACGCGTTGGTCAATACCCGCGAACAGTTCTTTTTGGCGTTCTTCAATTGCTCGCTGGAGCTTCTGACGTTCATAGACAAAGTCGTTATTAATGGATTCAATTTGTTGTTGAACCTTACGCTTTTCCGCGTCGCTCATGACTTCGCCGTCTTTCTGCATTCTCTCGAGCAAAACTGCTGCGTCTGTTTGAAGCTTTTTGATTGAATCTTGTTCTCTAGTGAATTCGCCAGAGATTTGTGCTGATATTTTCTTGGCGCTTTCAGAGTTCAAAATGGCTGATTGTACGTCAACCACAGCCAATTTTACTTCAGCAAGGGCTGCAGGTGCTGCGCCCAGAAACGTTAGCGCTGTTAAAATCGCCAGAATGCGTTGTTTGATCTGCACAGAAATTCTCCTCAGGTGCTCAATATTATGTTTTTTTGTCATTTTCTCCGGCGATGAGTGTCCAACCCGTGTTTCATTGTTGAAAACTACGCTTACTACCCGGTCAATCCGAGCCGCCGATTCAGAGGGGCGGATGTTTACATATCCACAGCAGCGATTCAATGACATATTTCCCCATCTGACGCTTATATGTCTCGCTTAATCCAACATTCCAATAATTATCGTTCAGACAGCTATTTGAACCTTTATTACTCGAAAAGTTCGGCAATCGAACGGCAAAGATTATCAAGAGAGTTCGCTATTTCGGCTGCCACAACGCTGTCAGTTCTAAACTAGAATGTTTTGCCGAGTTCAAATTGGAAAACTTCGGCCTCATCGCCTGGCTTTTTATTAAATGGGGTCGACAAACTGAAACTAATCGGCGCAAAACCGGTGATCCATGTCACCGCTATACCCGCAGAGTAACGTAATTCACCGTTATCGAGGTCGTAGCATACTTCGCTCACCCGGGCGCAGTTCGTATTGAAAACATTACCCGCATCAACGAAAAATACTGATTTAATCTGCCTTTGATCTTCAATGAAGGGGAGTGGAAACAACACCTCGGCCGTACCTTCGATTAGCAAGTTGCCACCAATGGGGTCAATTCGACGAAAAGTATCGTTGGGTGCTGGCGTTGATCTTGGACCCAATGTGTTCGTTTCATAGCCTCTGACCGAGCCAAACCCGCCAGAATAAAAGTTTTTGTAAAACGGATAAGTTTCCGTACCGCCATAGGAGTCGCCATATCCCAGCTCGGTTTTAAGTCTCAGCGTCAGAGCGCGCGTCAAAGGAAAGAATATCTGCCCGTTGTAGTTAATGCGAAAGAACTCAAGCTCACTGCCGGGCACTGACATTTCAAAGGAAAGCGATTGTGACCGGCCGCCCGTTGGTAGCAGTCCTCGGTTAAGAGCAGACATCTGATAAGAAGCCGAAAGCGTAATCAAATTGAATTTATTACCTTCGCGATCAAGAAAATCTGAAATCTCCTGAGCTGGCACAACACCTTCTTTGATGTTCGTATTTTCGTAGCCAACACTCATGCCTACCCGGGCTATTTCGCTGATGGGATACCCAAAATTAACACTGCCACCAAACGAGTCTGTAGAGAATCTGGCTATATTACGCTCGTCATAGTCACTGCTTCTGTAGAAGAAAGAGTAACCGCGACTCACTCCATCCACGGTGTAATACGGATCAAAAAATGAAAAATTATATGAGGTCTGGAAGCGACTGTGATTCACACCCACGTTCACACTGTTACCCGTACCGAACACATTATTTTGTTGATAGCTTGCGCCAAGGATAATGCCGGTAATCTGGGCATAACCCAATGTTGCAGACACTGAGCCCGTTGGCTGTTCTTCTACCGTGTAGTCAACATCGATTTGGTCATCCGACCCAGCGACCGCTGGCGTCTCGACGTTAACCTCTTGGAAAAAGCCTAGGCGCTCGAGTCGTACCTTTGAGTGCTCGATCGCCGAGGTTGAAGCCCAGCCACTTTCGAGCTGACGCATCTCACGCCGTAGCACCTGATCCTGAGTAATGGTGTTGCCTCGGAAGTTGATTCGACGCACATAGGCACGGTTACCTGCGTCTACAAAAAACTTGACGATAACGCCGTCGCCCGCCTCATTGACAACGGGTTGCCCGGTAGCGCTAGCAAACGTGTAGCCCGCATTACCCAGCGCAGTTTCTATACGTTCCTCAGAAACAGTCATCAACTGTCTGGAGAAAACCTGACCTTCTCTTACCAGTAACAGGCCACGGATGCCGGCCTCTGGCACGTCATGTAATTCACCGGCAACATCAACCTCTGTGACCGAGAAACGTTCGCCTTCGGTCACGTTAATCGTGATATAGATATCTTCTTTGTTGGGGGAAATAGACACCTGAGTGGAATCAACCGTAAAGTTGAGATAACCGCTATCAAGGTAAAAAGACTCTAAGGTTTCTAGATCGCCCGTTAACTTCTCCCTCGAATACTTGTCGTCCTTGGTATAAAAGGAAAGTAATGACGGCAGTTTTAACTCAAGCGCTTCCAATAGCGTTTCATTATCAAAAACTTTGTTGCCGACAATATTAATATGCTGGATTCCGGAAACACTTCCTTCTGTCACGTTGATTTTTAGTGCAACCCGATTCCGCGGCAATTCTTCAACGTCCGCGACGATCTTCGCACCATATCGACCCTGTGAAACATATTGCCGTTCGAGATCGGTTCGTATGTGCTCCAGTGTCACCTTTTCGAAGATTTGGCCCTCTGACAACCCCGAGTTGCTCAACCCTTCTAGTAACGCTTCACTTTTTATCGCTTTGTTTCCTTCGAGTTCTATCGATTCAATAGAGGGACGTTCCTTGACAATGATTACTAATACCGTGCCGTCACGACCTACCTGAACATCGTCAAAAGACCCTGTCTTGAACAGGTCTGCAATAAGCGCTCGAATACCGGTTGAGTCGACATCATCCCCTACGCCAAACGTTAAGGCAGAGAAGACCGTGCCCGCGGACACGCGCTGTAATCCCTCAACCCTGATATCGGAGATAGTGAAGGCGATTGCCGGTGTTGAAACAAGTGCAGTGGAGAACACCAGTGCAAAACAAAGTAAGAAGCGTCGAATCATACACATAAGCCAGCTAGGCACCATCAGACTCACCAGAGTCTCATTAGATCATTATAAAAAGCGAGCATCATGATGCCCACGATGAAAAACACGCCCATTTGCAATCCCCACATCTGCACTTTCTCGGGCACGGGTCTGCGTGTCACTAGTTCAACCAGATAGTAAAGCAAGTGGCCGCCATCAAGTACCGGAATCGGCAAAAGATTTAGTACACCCAAACTGACACTCAACAACGCAAGAAATCGTACAAACTGTTCAAGCCCGGATTTGGCAGTATCTTTTGCCACTGTGGCAATGGTGATCGGCCCACTCAGGTTTTTCGTCGAGATATCGCCGGTGATCATCTTGCCAATAGACTTAAGCGTAAACGTGGTCAAGGTCCAGGTTTCATTGATCGCTGGCGCGAGTGCAGAGAAAAGCGAGTAGGACACAACTCGCTGCATTTCGGGCGGAAATTCGACTGATGCAACACCTGCACCAACGTAACCCGTTACTCTACCGTCGAGTTCGCGTCTCTCGGGTGTCACCAAAATATTGAGCGTCTGTAATTCGTTATTCGCCAGTGTTCTGGCCACTGTCATGTCAAGGGTCTTACCGGGACTTGCCTGCACTATTTCAACCCAGTGCGCCCAGTCTTCAATCTCTAATCCATCGATCGCCGTAATTCGATCATCGACTCGCAGACCGGCACGAATCGCCGGTTTGTTGTCAAGCAACAAACCAAGAACTGCAGGAGTAACAGGGTACTGTAAACGCAAACCAAGGTTAGACGCTGGTCTGGGCTCTTCTTCACCACGCAACCAGTTATTTACTGGAATGCGATAGTTAACTCCGGCGGAGCTGACATTTGGGCTAGTTGACAACCCGGTCGTGCCCGGTTCGAGCACAGTAATAATGATATCGCCGGTGTCACCCAGCCGATTAAACAACTCGAGATTCACATCGGCCCAAGATCTGGTTTGTTCGCCGTCGACAGCGATTATTTCCTGCCCCGAAACAAGACCAGCTTTTGAGGCCATCGATTCATCCGACATATCACCGAGGATCGGGGCTATGCCGCTGATGCCGGTTGCAAACAACAACCAATAGGCCACGATAGCCAACAGGAAGTTTGCCATGGGACCTGCCGCGACGATGGCGATACGTTGCCAAACAGGCTTTCGGTTAAACGCCAAGTGTTTTTGATCGTCGGGAACAAAACCCTCGCGCTCATCCAGCATTTTGACGTATCCACCGAGGGGAATTGCCGCCACGGCAAATTCCGTACCCTCGAGTTTTTCGTTACTTCGAGTCTGAATCGCCTCACCGTCGGGCAAGGGAACATCGGCGGGTGCGGGTCCCCTTTTCATGTAAATTGGCTTACCGAATCCAACGCTAAAACGAAGTACGTGAACTTTGCACAAACGCGCCACCCAGTAGTGGCCGAACTCGTGAAATGTCACCAAAATTGATAGTGTTAGGATCAGCGCTGCAACGCTTTGAACGACTTCAAGCATCCTGTCTCCTCTTTGGTCCTGCTCGGTCACACTCTATTTGTTCGATCAATCGCAACGCAGACTTCCTAGCACTAGCATCAATAATAAGTACTTCGTCAATAGTTGCGGGTTCAGCATCCGCAGTATCATCGAGCACAGTTTTGTTCACTATTGGGATATCAGCAAAGCCAATAAGTTCATCTAAAAAGGCTTGAACGGCAATTTCATTTGCGGCGTTGAGGGCAATAGAGTCACTTTGGGGACCTTCCGCCGCCCGCCTGGCTAATGAAAGACAGGGAAACCTTTCTAAATCTGCAGCTTCGAACTCCAGTTTACTCATCGCCATAAAATCTAGCGCAGGCACACCGGAATCTATACGTTCGGGCCAGGCAAGTGTATGCGCTATCGGTGTTCTCATATCCGGCTGACCCAATTGAGCAACGACGGCGCCGTCGTCGTATTCAACCATGGAATGCACAACGCTCTGTGGGTGGACCACGAATTCAATTTGGTCAGGAGACACATCAAAAAGCCACTTTGCCTCGATAAGCTCCAACCCCTTATTCATCATAGTTGCCGAATCAACAGAAATCTTCTGTCCCATACTCCAATTCGGGTGAGCACACGCTTCCGCAGGCGTCACATCGACAAAACTTTCAACAGTTCGACGCAAAAAAGGCCCACCGGAGCCGGTAAGCATGATTTTTCGAACACCACAGGCGTGGGCACTTGCGCCGTTGGCAAGACACTGGAATATCGCATTGTGCTCACTATCGACAGGCAACAGCGTTGCATCATGCTTTGCAACAGCTTCCATGAACAACCGGCCACTCATGACCAGCGACTCCTTGTTTGCCAACAGAATTTTCTTTCCAGCTTCAACAGCTGCCATCGTGGGCTTCAATCCTGCACCACCGACGATCGCTGCCACGACATCATCGACATCCGCGTGACTCGCGACATGATTCAAACCCGCTTCACCAGAGAGCACCTCTGTTGCAGATGCTTCGCTAAGTTTCAGCAATTGCCGCAACTGCGCTGCTGACTCATCATTTCGCATCACAGCAAAACGTGGTTGGGTTGCGAGGCACTGCTCGAGCATTTTTTCAACGTTGCTGTTCGCAGTTAGTGCAAAAACATTAAACGCGGATTCATTTCGACTAATCACATCCAGCGTGCTGACACCAATGCTCCCAGTCGCACCGAGAATCGTCACCTTTCGTCTCAAATCAGCCATCTAGGACCAACCGTACGCGAGGATAAACAGTGCGAAAGTTGGCGCAGCAGATAGCAAACTGTCAATTCGGTCAAGAATGCCCCCGTGACCCGGCAACAGCGCACTCGAATCTTTAATGCCGCGATGACGCTTGAACATACTTTCAACCAAATCACCAAGCACCGAGACCATAACAATCGCCACACAGGCAAAGACAAAAACAACACCTTTGGCACTCATAAAATCTGGTTTGCCTAACCACAGGCACATCGCAATCGCGAGCGCCGTCGCAAATATGGCACCCCCGTATACACCGGCCCATGATTTTCCCGGACTGACTTGTGGTGCCAGTTTCTTTTTGCCAAACGCCCGACCACTGAAATAGGCGCCGATGTCAGCACCCCAAATGAGGAAGAAGAGCAGGAGTATAAGAAATTCGCTATCTGCGGCTTGTTTCAGCTCAACCAGCCCAACGTAGCCGGGTACCAACATGAAGATCCCAATAATCGACCTGGCAACTTTGCTGGACCATATGTGTGACAGCGAGGGATAATTTACAACCAGAAAAAACGCGAAAAACCACCAGAGCAAACCGGGAACGAGAATAAACATCGGGTCGACCAGCGTTGCTGCACCATAAAACATGAGCGACATCACCGCATAAATTACCCGATGTGCGCCATCATAACCTGCGAGGTTTGCCCACTCCCATGCGGCCAATGACAACACGATCATAAGGAAGGCCGAAAACTGCAGCAGCGGCAGGAAGAATACACAGCCTATCGCTATCGGCGCGAGGATCAGAGCTGTAATTATTCTTTGTTTAAGCATATTGATCTTTGCGTGCCATTAAAATTTGGGCGGCAGAAGAGACGAATTACATTTCCATCAAATCGGTTTCTTTAGCGTCCAGAGACCCATCAACATCTTTGATCTTCTGATCAGTGAGTTTCTGAATCATCTCCTCGCCTTTTCGTTCTTCGTCTTCTGTTATCTCTTTTTCTTTCAGCAGTTCTTTTAGATAAGCGTTGGCATCACGTCTGATGTTTCGAATCGAAATTCGTGCATTTTCAGCCTCAGCCTTCGCAACTTTCGTCAGGTCCCGACGGTTTTGCTCTGTCAACGGCGGCATAGGAAGCCGAATTTTGTCGCCTGAGGTAGCTGGATTTAATCCTAGGTCTGATTTCAGTATCGCTTTCTCAACAACTGGAATCATCGGCTTTTCCCACGGTGAAACGGCAAGCGTTCTCGCATCTTCCACTGTGATGTTAGCCACCTGATTCAGTGGCGTCGGCGTACCATAATAATCAACATTGATCCCATCCAACAATTTTGGGTGGGCGCGACCAGTCCGAATGCGAGCAAAAGCAGCATCGAGCGCCACTAAAGATTTGGACATCCGTTCGTCTGCATCACTTTTCACGTCATCTAACACGGGGAAACACCTCTAAACTTTTAATAGGCTGAGTATGATTATTCTATTCGACAAGATCTTTCGATGTGATCAGGGTGCCCTCTTCTTGGCCCATGATTACGTTTCGCAATGCGCCGCTTTGCTCCATAGCAAACACTCTGACCGGCATATCGTGGTCACGAACCAAGCAAATCGCGGTCAAATCCATCACACCTAACTGGCGCTCGAGGACCTCGTCGTAGCTTAGTCGATCATACTTTGTTGCGGTCTTATCTACCATCGGATCTGCGGTATATACGCCATCAACCTTGGTAGCTTTTAGCACAAGGTCTGCATTAATTTCGATGGCACGGAGACATGCAGCAGAATCTGTCGTAAAAAATGGGTTGCCGGTGCCTGCGGAAAATAAAACCACGTCGCCACCTTCAAGGTTTCTGATCGCTCGTCGCCGATCATAATGCTCGACGACACCGCTCATTGGAATCGAGGACATCACAACGGTGTGAATGTTTGCGCGTTCCAATGCATCGCGCATGGCGAGTGCGTTCATCACCGTAGCCAACATGCCCATGTGATCGCCGGTTACCCGGTCGAGTCCCGCAGCACTGAGTTCAGCGCCACGAAACAGATTACCGCCACCTATAACAAGCCCCACCTGAATCCCAATACCAACTAACTGACCAATTTCCAGCGCCATACGATCTAGCACCTTAGGATCAATTCCAACCCCATCAACACCCAGTGCTTCACCACTCAGTTTCAGTAATATTCGCTGGTAGGGTGAAGAGTGTTTGGTTGCCATATTGTTATCCCTGTGTGATACCTGATTTTATTATAGGGTAATTCCTTTAAGAAATGCTTACTGACCTAATTGACTTGCCACTTCGGCGGCGAAATCAACTTCTTCCACTTCAATACCTTCTCCGACCTGAAATCGGACAAATTTCACGACAGAAGCGCCTTCTTTCTTTAATAGCCCACCGATTCTAGTATCGGGGTCTTTGACGAATGGCTGTTCGACCAAACTGATTTCGGAAAGGAATTTCTTAACACGGCCACCCACCATTTTCTCAATAATTTCTGGTGGTTTACCGCTCTCTGCCGCTTGAGCAACGTAGATGTCTTTTTCAGCAGCGATGACTGCCTCAGGTACGTCAGATGTGTTTACGTACTGTGGCTGGGGATCAGCAGCGGCGATATGCATCGCAACGTCTTTGCCAAGATCCTCGTTGCCGCCATCGAGCACGACGAGCACGCCTATTTTACCGGTTGTGTGCAAATAGGGCGTTACCGCGCCTTCCACGACCTCTATTCTTCTGATGGAGACATTTTCGCCGATTTTTTGAACCAGCTCTTCACGTGTCTTCTCAAAGCCGTTATCGAGCAGCGCCTGCACGTCAGAGGACTTGCTCGCGAATGCCGCATCGGTTACTGCTGAAACAAAGCCCAAGAAGTTACTGTCTTTCGCTGCAAAATCGGTTTCACAGTTGACCTCTACTACGACACCAATGTCACCTTCAACTTTAAGGCTAATTTTCCCGTCAGCAGCAGTTCGACCCGCTTTTTTGGCTGCTTTCATGCCGCTTGACTTTCGAAGGTTCTCTATCGCTAGTTCAGCATCACCTTCAGCCTCAACCAACGCTTTTTTGCAATCCATCATACCGAGACCGGTACGCTCTCTAAGGTCTTTAACCATTGCAGCTGTAATCGCAGCCATCGTGATTTCTCCTATTCGATTCTCTATATCTGATTATATTGCCGGTTTGGGTGTTTTTGCTCAGAAAAATACTGGCGTGCCCCGTAACCACCAACAAGAATTTGTTTTTGAAAAAGTTTTGCCCGCACCATCACAGGCAAACGCCACATTGCCCCAAACTTGTTAACCCCCTCTGCGCTTTGACGCGAGAGGGGACTACAAATCTGAGACATTCAATAAGCGAGAGTTACTCAGCCTTTGGCGCTTCTTCCGACGCAGCTTCTTCAGTTGCCGCTTCTGGCGCTGAATCGCTTGATGCAGCTTCTTCAGCCGAGGCTTCTTCGGTTGCTGTTACTTCGACAAACTCGTTTGCAGCACCGGGGCCTTCGAACTCGCTCTTTCCTTCGATCACAGCATCAGCAACCGCTTCAACAAACAATCGGATTGAGCGAATGGCATCATCATTGCCAGGAATGACGTAATCGACGCCTGCTGGATTGCTGTTTGTATCAACAATGCCAACCACGGGAATACCGAGCTTATTGGCTTCGGTAATGGCGATTCGTTCATGATCAACATCAATGACGAATATGATATCGGGGAGACCACCCATATCTTTAATACCACCGAGACTGTTCTCGAGCTTATCGAGATCTCGCTGGCGGGACAGCGCCTCTTTTTTAGTAAGCTTCTCGAAAGTGCCATCTTTCTTTTGACTTTCGAGATCGCGGAGCCGACGGATAGACTGTCGGATTGTCTTGTAGTTGGTGAGCATGCCACCCAACCAACGCTTGTCGACGTAAGGCATGCCACAGCGGCTCGCCTGTTCGCGGACAACCTTGCCAGCGCTACGCTTTGTGCCAACAAACAGCACTTTGTTGCGTTTCGACGCCGTTGAGCCAATGTAACCCAGTGCTTCGTTAAGCGCAGGGACCGTTTGCTCGAGATTGATAATGTGAATGTTGTTCCTGGCTCCGAAAATGAATTCCTTCATCTTTGGATTCCAATACCTGGTCTGGTGACCAAAATGCGCACCTGCTTCTAGCAGTGCGCTCATAGATACGCTAGCCATAATTACCTCTGTTGTGAGTTTGGGTTAAGCCTCCACATACCCCATAATCCAACTCTTTTTCCGGACTTCCCATCGCAGATTAAGAGCACCCGAACTATGTGACGGTGTGTGTGAGAATTTTTAGTTTGTTTCGACTCGTTCCCGGAGTCGGCGCGCTTTATACCATAGCGAGGGAATTAATCCAACTTTTTCAGTGATTTGGCCATTATTTCACCTCCACATTCTGATATAGTCCGCCGCCAGCACCAACCACGAATTCTAGCGTCCCATTAGCCTGTTTTTTAAAGCACCATCGGCTTGTTGTATAAAGCCCTGTCAGCTTGTAAAAAGAGCTTTTGTCTACGCTAGCAAAGTACAACCTGCTGCTTGCCGCACCAGCACTGAATCAAAGGATGTCCGAGAGAAAATCACCCTATGACCATTAACATAAAGACCCCCGAAGAAATCGAAAAAATGAGAACTGTTGGCGCAATGGCCGCCGAGCAGCTTGAAATGATCGAGGAATACATAAAACCTGGTGTCACGACTGGCGAACTTGATCGGATCTGCCACAATTACACAATCGACGTTCAGAAAGCGATTCCCGCACCGCTCAACTATCGAGGGTTCCCAAAATCAATTTGTACCTCGGTCAATCACGTCGTTTGTCACGGGATTCCCAACGACGAAAAAGTCCTGAAGAATGGCGATATCGTTAATATCGACGTCACGCTGATCAAAGATGAGTTTCATGGCGATACCAGTAAAACTTTTATCGTCGGCAAGGGTAGCGTGCTCGCTGAACGCCTGACCGCTGCCGCACAAGAATGCATGTATAGAGGCATTCGCCAGGTAAAGCCTGGTGCTCGACTTGGCGATATCGGCCATGTAATACAAACTTACGCTGAAAAGAATCGATATTCAGTGGTAAAGGAATATTGCGGACATGGCATCGGTAAAATTTTCCACGATGAGCCACAGGTCCTGCACTATGGCAAACGGGGTACCGGCGCAGAACTGAAAGCCGGCATGACGTTCACAATAGAGCCGATGATCAATGTTGGTAAAGCGGCCGTAAAACTTTTACCCGACGATTGGACCGTGGTCACCAAGGATCACAAACTTACCGCGCAGTGGGAACATACGATACTTGTGACGGATACTGGTTATGAAATTTTCACTTATCGCAGTGACGACACCATCGAACGGGTAACCTAGATCACAACCAAACCAGAGAATACTCAGATCAACTATGGCGTCTAAAATCAATCAGGTCACACCGGTTGCTCAACTGCTTGCCCAACTAACCGAGGACCTTAAATCGTGCAAGGCAAAAACACCTGTTTTCAAACAGGTGCTCGAGGCCAACAAGGCTTCGATAGAAAAGGGTTTTTATGAGGGTGCACCGGCTGAATCGCTGATTCTCGAACGAAGCACACTGGTCTCGGGCATTCTCAAGCTTGCCTGGCAGCAGTTCGAGTGGAAGGAACGTAATACCCGATGGAGACCGGCCAGAATTGCTCTGCTGGCAGTTGGCGGGTTTGGTAGAAACGAGCTACTACCTTGCTCAGATATCGACTTGCTTATTTTGCTAGAGCGCGACAATTACTCAGAAAATGCAGACAATATTCAACAGTTCCTCGCATTGCTATGGGACATTGGTTTGGAGGTCGGCCATAGCGTACGCTCCATTCGCGAATGTCGTGTTCAGGCAGAGCTTGATGTCACCATTGTTACTGCGATGCTGGAAGCTCGCACACTTTGCGGTGACGAAAGCTTGCAGGAAAAAATGCGAGAGCGCATCAGCATTAAGAAAATCTGGCCAGCGAAAAAGTTTTTCCAAGCAAAGGTCGCTGAGCAAAACGAAAGACACCGCAAGTCGGAATACACTGAATACAGTTTGGAACCCGATGTAAAGGTGTCTCCCGGCGGCCTCCGCGACATCCAAACCATCATGTGGGTTGCAAACCGCCATTTCGACGTCGAAAAATTCAGCGATCTGGTCAAACAAAAGATTTTGACGCGTAATGAGGGCAAACAACTCTCCGAAAGTTTGAGCCTGCTTTGGAAAATTCGCTGTGGTCTGCACATCATTACTGGCAGAGACGACAACAGATTGTTGTTTGAGCACCAACGCACGCTAGCAGGAATTTTCGGCTTTGAGGATAACGACCAACTTGCTGTAGAGCAGTTTATGCAGGTTTATTATCGCCTGGCGATGCAGGTGCGGGCTACAAATGACCTACTTTTACAATCCTTCGAGGAAGTCATCCTCCGGTCAAATGACCAACAACGCATAGTGACCATCAACGAGCGCTTTCAAACCTGCGACAATTACATCGAAACTACCGGGTCCAACGTTTTCAAGAAGACGCCGTCGGCGCTTCTGGAGCTATTTGTCATCATGGGAAACGATGCCTCGATTGAGGGTGTCCGCGCTTCGACAATCCGCCAAATCAGGAACAGCCTGCAATACATTGATGAGGATTTCCGAAACGATCCGACAAACACCGCCATGTTTCTCTCGCTACTAAGATCCACAGAGCACTTGTTCACCCAGCTTAGTCGAATGGCGCAGTATGGAATATTAAGCGCCTATCTACCGGAATTTGGCCGAATTATCGGCCAAATGCAGTTCGACCTGTTTCATGTCTACACCGTCGATGCACACACCTTGCAAGTTGTTCGCAACATGCGCAGGTTCAGATACAAAAACCAGGAGCAAAAATTTCCGATCGCGGCGCATATTCACCCCCGCTTACCCAAGGTCGAATTACTCTACATTGCCGGACTATTTCACGATATCGCAAAGGGTCAAGGCGGCGACCATTCCGAGCTTGGCATCGAAGTTGCCAAAAAATTCTGCTCGCGACATGGACTGGGAGACTGGGATACAAGCCTTGTCTGCTGGTTAGTTGAACACCACCTGACCATGTCCAGCACCGCGCAGCGAAAAGACACCACTGACCCGGAGGTCATTCACGAGTTTGCAGAGCTCGTACAGAATCAGGTACGCCTGGACTACCTTTACGCGCTCACTGTCGCAGACATTAATGCCACTAACCCTACCCTCTGGAACAGCTGGCGAGCGAGCTTGATGCGACAGTTATATGTCTCTACGAAACGTATGCTCCGACATGGCATGGAGGCCTCGACTAGCCGCGCAGAGTTTGCAAAGGAGGTTCGGTCACATGCGATCGAGCGGTTGGAAGAACATGACATTTCAAAACACGAAGTAGAAAAACTTTGGGCCAAGATCGACCAAGATTACTTTATCCGCGAATCCGTTGCCGACATTGTCTGGCACACGATGGGCATCGTGGAGCACGATCTGGCGACAGGTCCATTGGTGATGATCAGAAATGACTCCTTTTCGCGAGTCACCGATGGAGCGACACATATCTTTGTCTACGGCGATGAGAGCATTTCGCCTTTTGCGGCATCCGTTTCAGCCTTCGAAAAACTCGGACTGAATGTCGTCGATGCGAGAATCGCGAACGCCTCCAATGGCTCAGTTTTTGACAGTTTTGCGGTACTGGAATCAAACGGCACACCGGTGACAGAAAACACTCCGCGGGTCAGCGAAATAGAGCGCGTGCTTAAGAAATATTTGATCGACCATAGCCAGTTTAAGAAAAAATCATCCCGAAGAGCCTCACGCCGTCACAAACAGTTTAGTTTTCGACCCGATGTCACTTTGACGAACGAGGCTAACCAAGATTACTCCGTACTGGAGGTTGTTTCTCCTGACAGGCCCGGCCTGCTCTCTATCATCGCGCAAATATTTCTGGACCTTGGCATTGAGCTGCAAAGCGCCAAGATCACGACATTGGGCGAGCGAGTCGAGGATCTTTTCTACATCACTTATCAACAGGGAAAACCGGTGCAAGATGAAAAACTCGCAGACGCTCTTGTTAGCAGAATAGAAAGCGAACTCGATAGTTTTGTGCAAAAAGATTCTTATGTTGGTCGCGACGCAGGCAAAGTTCACAGCATAAATTAGCCAGCGACAAGGTAGAAATCAGGATATTATTGGGCCTGCCACTATTTTCCAGCCCCAAAAATCGAGATAATACCTAATTGGGCTGCTCTCGCTGTGGCCATCTCCTGACTCATATTCAAGGTTTTTTCATGACATCGTCACAATTTACTAGCCTCGCTTTTGGCATAGGCACCAAAAACAAGCAATCAGAATGGCTGGAAGTTTTTTACCCATCGCCCGTCCATCAACCATCGCAACACTTGGTCGACAGCATTAAATCTGTCACTGGCTATCAGAGTGGCAATCAAGCAATCGACCTCGACGCCGCAATGCTGACGTCGCTAGCGGAGGCAATCAGCGATGACGATCAGTCAACACTGATCAAAAAACTGGCAAAATCAAGCCAACCCACGGTTCTGATGATGATGGCGACCGACAGTGAAATCTCATCCACGCCTGAAGCCTATCTGAAATTGCATTTACTTTCTTACCGATATGCCAAACCAAACGAGCAGAACCTGGCGGGCATTTTTGCCAAATTACCGAACGTCGCCTGGACAAGTGAAGGCGCGATCGACCCGAATGAATTGGGAGACGCAATGCTGGCGGCACGCATCGAGGGCCGACACCTTGAAGTGGCGTCAATAGACAAGTTTCCGAAACTCACAAACTATGTAATGCCCACGGGTGTACGTATCGCGCATACCGCGAGAGTCAGATTAGGGGCATATCTGGGCGAAGGCACAACGGTGATGCATGAGGGTTTTGTCAATTTTAACGCAGGTTCAATCGGACCCAATATGATTGAAGGCCGCCTGTCTCAGGGCGTACTCATGCGCGAGGGTAGCGATCTTGGCGGCGGCGCGAGCACCATGGGAACGCTGTCTGGTGGCGGGGAAATGGTACTAACAATTGGTAAGGACTGTCTGATTGGCGCAAACGCCGGAGCTGGCATACCGCTCGGCGATCGCTGCACAATCGAGGCTGGCACTTACATCACCGCAGGCACTCTGGTACAGGTCTTCGACGAAAATAAAAATTTCATCAGACTCGTAAAAGCACGAGAGCTCGCCGGGCAATCCGATATGTTGTTTATACGACATTCACAAACAGGTGCAATCGAGTGTCGCACCAACCAGAAAGCAATCACGCTGAACGACGCGCTCCATGACCACAACTAATTTGAACGTTGGCAGCCTATCTAAACAAAACACAGCTTTAGATGCCGAGACCCTAGATTTGGCCGTTCAGCTCATCCGGGCTGAATCCATTTCGCCTTTAGACGCTGGCTGCCAAAAGCTGATGGCTGATTATCTTTCGGATTTAGGATTTGAAATTGAACATCTTCGGTTCGAGGACGTCGACAATTTGTGGGCCGTCCGCAAAGGGACAAATCCTGCCTCTCCACTTTTTGCTTTTGCTGGGCATACCGACGTTGTGCCCACCGGCCCTGTTGATTCATGGCATCACGAGCCATTTTCGGGGAATGTAGTCGACGGTGTGTTGCATGGTCGCGGCGCAGCAGATATGAAAGGGTCGCTCGCCGCCATGTTAACCGCGACTAAAAGCTTTTTATCGGAGACACCTGAACCTGCCGGGAGTATCGGTTTTCTTATTACGAGCGATGAGGAAGACAAAGCGATCAACGGCACTCGTAAGGTGATGGAATTATTACAATCACGCGGCACCAAAATTGATTGGTGCCTCGTAGGCGAGCCTTCGAGCAGCGCGACGCTTGGCGATGTTATTCGCACCGGCAGAAGAGGTTCGCTGAACGCAAAACTGAAAGTTATGGGCATTCAGGGGCATGTCGCATATCCCACCAAAGCAAAGAACCCAATTCACAACAGCGTCGCTGCGCTGGCAGAGCTGGTTGCGATTCGTTGGGACGACGGCAACGAATTTTTCCCGCCTACAACCATGCAAATATCCAATATTAATGCCGGCACAGGGGTCAGTAATGTGATTCCCGGCGAAATGGATCTTCAATTCAATTTTAGATTCTCAACCGAGTCAACCGCTAAGAGTCTGAAGGCTAGGACCGAAAAAATACTTAAACAACACGGACTCGACTACAAAATTGAGTGGTCTCTCTCCGGCGACCCCTTCTTAACAGAGGGCGGAGAACTTATTCCCGCCGCACAACACTCGATCAGGGCATGCTGCAATATCGAGACTGAGCTTTCGACGTCTGGCGGCACATCAGACGGCCGCTTTATTGCGCCTACGGGGACACAGGTTGTCGAACTTGGTCCCAAGAACGCAACTATTCACAAGATCAACGAGTGCGTAGAAATTGAAGATTTGTTCACCTTATCAAGGCTTTACAGCGACATCATGACAAGACTCCTGCGGCAATAACGAGATCATTAGCGTGAACGAACAAAACGATTTCCCGTACGACAGATATCCCGATATCGAGATCTATATCCAACGGGTTGAACTGCCCCCGCTAATTGAGTGGCTAAACGCCAGGTTGGAAGTCAGTCACATTGAGGAAAAAAGCAAAAGCACTGTATTGCAGCTGGTGAATAAACGTGTCGACGATACGGCCGCGCGTCGCACTTCTATGATTTGTACCATCGTACCGGATGCAGTTAAGGGCAAATTTACTTCTGTTTGGATAACGCCCAACGACACTGAATGGTTAACAGATCGCGACTTCGCCCTTGAAGCACACAACCATTTTCAGCTGGAAACGCGCTGTAGTACTGGATCCTGGGATGGTAATGATGAACAAGGTTGGTTGCGAATCACCCCGGACGGCGAATCAATCGTTAATTGGTTAGCAGACTGAGTCCTGCAAATTAGGGCATCGAGTAATCTGATATGAAACGCATCTTCATGTACGTCGGCGCCGGGATAATCGCATTTCTGGGCTTTATCATTGCATTTGCACCTGCAAGCTTGCTGTACAGCACAGTTGAAGCTGAATTAGGCAAAGTGATTCCCGAAATGCAGCTGGTCAAGCTGTCGGACACGATTTGGCGAGGCAATGCGCTGCTTAAATATCGCGGTTTTCCTGATTCGACGTTGAGCTGGCGCCTCGCTGCAACACCACTCATCACCGCCCGTATTTCCGCAGACATCGAACTTACCGGTGAAGCACACGCGCTATCAACCCATTTGGACCTGAGCCAGGAAACGACCCTGATAGAAGGTATGCAGGGCAAAATCGGCAGCAGTTACGTCAATCAGGAAAGCGAGAATCTTGGACTCACGTTTACCGGCGAACTGGAATTGCAGGATATCGACTTATCCGCGAATCGACGCTGGCTGACTGGCATCAATGGCAATCTACATTGGAGCGGCGGCAAGGTACACTATGCTCCCCATTCATCCGGACAGCCGGGGTACGCACCCGGTCAGATATTTGAACTTCCTGCACTAGATGGTGCCTTAAGCTTTGACGGTGAAATACTGCTGCTAAACGTGGTGTACCAAGAAGCTAACCTGATTAATATTCGACTGAAACCAGATGGGTGGGCAGAAATAAGCGTCAAGGCACGGCTGTTTGATCTGGCAAAAGTACCTTGGCCTACGGGATCTAATCTAGACGAAACAGTACTACAACTTGAGGAACAGTTGTTTAGGGGAAGAGGTTGAATATTTCACGCGGGACCTTTTACCTGCTAAGGTAAACACAGCAAAAATCAGGGGTTTTTCTTGGATTTATTCATCAACATGTTTGAGCGCTACAATCGCACGCTTGCGACGCTTGTGAGCGTCGTTATCGTTGTCTTGATCAGCCTGTCAGTTGCAAATACCGTGCTTTTTTTCCTCGAAAACACAAGCGGTCAGGGCTCTAGCGGCATTCGCGAGGCCAAAACCGATTCCCTCAAGAATACGCCTCGTCAGAAAGCGACAAAAAGCATCGATGTTGCAGCATTGAACCTATTTGGAACAGAAGAAATAAAAACTGCACCGGTTGCGCAAGACGCACCCGAGACCAAGCTTAATCTCGAGTTACAGGGTGTTTTTAAGTCCGACGTTGCTAAAAATTCCACGGCAATTGTTGCCGAACGCAATAAAAGCGGCGAACTTTTTCGCATCGGTGATCGTCTTCCTGGAAACGCTATCCTTGACTCCGTTTTCGCTGACCATATTTTAATTCGTCGCGGTTCAAAGCTAGAGAAGCTGCTGTTTTCCGATAGCAAAATTCGCCAGCAGTTTGCCGGCAGTTCCAACAGCAGCGCTTCAACTGTCAATCAAAATTCGGGTAATAACGGCGCAACGACAAGACTTCAACAGGTTAGACAGCGAATAGCCGAGCGTAAGCAAAGTGCGCGCTCCAATCCGCGCAATCAGCCTACCTCGAAGATTCGCGAATATGTTTCCGGCTTACAGGAGAGAATTTCAAAAGATCCGACCGGACTGCTCACTGAATTGGGTGTCAGCGCTGTACAAAGCGGCTCTAGCAAGGGGTATCGAATTGGCAGCGAAGCTTCACAACAGGCGCTGGCGCAAGCCGGCTTACAGTCAGGTGATGTCATATTGTCCGTCAATGGACAACCGGTCGGAAACGTCATGAACGATCAATCACTGATTAATCAGGCGATGAATTCCTCTCGAGTAAGAGTTGAAGTTCAGCGAAATGATAGACGATTCTTTGTCACCGTCCCTACTCAATAATGGCATCCCTATAATAAAGGCTTCTCAAAACATATGAACTTAGTTAGTCGTACCATCTTGATGTCTTTGTTGATGTTCAGACGAGCAGCTCTCAGCTGCCTAGTTGTCGCCGGGCTCGCAATTTCAATGAGCACGCACGCTGAATCCTACTCAGGCACTTTGAACCTCAAGAATGCTGACATTCGTGAAGTCGTCACCCAAATCTCAGCCATCACGGGGAAGAGTTTTATTATCGACCCTAGAGTGAAGGGTAATGTCACCGTGGTCTCTAATACCAAGATGGATCGTGACACAACCTATGAATTGTTTCTTAGCGTGCTGCGGGTTCACGGCTACGCTGCTGTACCCTCTGGCAACGTTATACGCATCGTGCAACAAGTGCTCGCAAAACAAAGCGGCAACCCAGGCGATTTTGCCGAAAACCTCTCAAGTGAAGAACTGGTCACCCAAGTCATTTCAGTACGCAACACCGCATCTACTGAGTTGGTAAAAATTCTTCGGCCTCTTATCCCTCAGTACGGGCACATCGCGGGCCTGACATCACCGAATGCGCTGATTATTAGTGATCACGCCAGCAATATCGCAAGACTGGCGGAAATCGTAAACAGGATTGATGTTGCAGAGAGTTCAACGACAGAAATTGTGCAGCTCAAAGAAGCCTGGGTTGAAGACATGGTCGCATTACTTGAACAGCTCGCACCCGAGCAAATTGGTAAAAGTGCGAAAGGCCCCAACAAGATTACGCTTGTTGCGAGCGAACGTACGAATTCTATCGTGATCAAAGGCGACCCTGGCAGCATTAGGAGAGTTGTCGCTCTCATTGAGCAACTGGACACGCCGGCTAACCGAGCAGGCACTATTCAGGTCGTGAGACTAGCCCACTCGGATGCAGCAGAGCTTGCTACAATTTTGAAAGAACTCATCAGTCAAAATCGCAAAGGAGACAAGCCCGGCCAAGATATTGCGACCAGTATACAGGCAGACGAAGCGCTTAACGCACTTGTCATCAAAGCCGATCCGACGACCATGGCTGAACTTAAAGATATTATTGCAAAACTTGATGTCAGAAGGCTCCAGGTGTTAATTGAGGCTGTTATCGTGGAAGTTACGACCACGTTTAATCGCAAACTTGGTACCGAGTTTTCAGTCGTCGACGCCGGTTCTAACGTGCCCCTCATATCGACCACTAACACCAACCTTTCCAACCTCGTCACATCTATCGCCACTGCAGCTGCAGGCGGCGCGACCACGCTACCAAGCATTGATTCAAATGTTGTGGGCGCGGGCAAGCTCAGTGAAACGGGTAGCAACTTTGCGCTGTTGATCAGTGCACTCGCAACGAACAATGATGTTGACTTGCTTTCAACGCCCAGCATCACGACGATGGATAACGAAGAAGCGAAAATTTTCGTTGGTCAGAACGTGCCTTTCAGAACGGGTTCAACAACTACGGGCAGCAACGGCACCACCAATCCATTTACCACTATTCAGCGTCAAGAAGTCGGTCTCACGCTAGACGTTACCCCACACGTACACGACGGGAGTCTGATCAGGCTGGAGATCTCTCAAGAGGTATCTGAGGTTGTCGAGAATCAGAACATCGGCTCAGCGGGCTCAGCCGACCTCATCACCTCGACTAGCACCATCGACACCACTGTGCTTGCCGATAACAACGAGATCATCATCTTAGGCGGTCTCATTCGTAACAATACCACTGGTACTGAAAGTAAGGTGCCTATTCTGGGCGACATTCCAGTGCTTGGTCGTTTTTTCAAAAGCACTTCGACCGGTACTGAAAAAAAGAACCTCATGATATTTTTACGGCCCACCGTTCTGGACACGGTAGAAAAAGTAAAAGAGGTCACTGCACGAAAGTACTCCGGTGTCTGGGAAGTAGAGATTGAGGGCACCGAACCTGGCAGTTCTCTATCGAACCTTTTTGACGGCAGACGCTAGAACAAAACCATGCAGCGACCTTCGATTCTAAACCGATTGCGATCGCTGCAATTTCGTTTTACGAAGAGGCTTCTTTTTTCTTGGATCAGGCCGACCATCCTCGGTTGTGATAAAGACTTCCTCAACATACAACCCAATGACCGAATTTGTTACGTCATGCCCTTTAGGTCAATTGCTGATCTTATGGTTGTTGATCAGGCCTGTTCGGATCATGGTCTGCCTCGGCCTTCTGACACGCTTAACGGGAATCTTGAAGCACGCTCATTTTTCTTCTTGGGACGTTCTGACGGCGCATGGGGACGTAAATCGCAACGAAGACAGTCTGCGAGAATGGCACGACTATTCGAGCATCAGAGTGAAAATGTCAAAGCGACAGGAACCGACAGTGAATCCCGGCAGGGACCCATAAAAATCGTACCAGTCTCCCTCTTCTGGGGACACCAACCAAACCGTGAGAAGTCACTTTCGAGTTTGTTTTTATCAGATAACTGGACCGTTACCAGCCGCTTCAAAAAGTTGTTAGCAATGATGATTCATCCTGGTCACATACTGGTTCAGTTCAGCGATCCAGTCGTGCTAACAGACATTATAGAAGACGAACCGAACCGGGAAAAACAGATACGCAGATTGCTTCGATTATTGAGGGTGCATTTTAACCATCAAAAACTCGCGATCCTCGGACCTGACCTCTCGCACAGGCGAACACTCATCAACGCGATTATGTCAGATGACGGCGTACAACAAAGCATACAAACGGCCGCAGCAGATGCAAATAAACCCGCCACTGAATTAGAAAAAAAAGCGCTGAGAGATGCCAACGAGATTGTTTCACACCAGTCCTACCGTGTGATTCGCTTCTTTCACGTGCTTCTTACTTGGTTCTGGAACAAACTCTATAACGGCATTGATTTGCACAACATAAACCGAGTCAAAGAGCTTGCTAGAACGCACGAGATTGTCTACGTTCCGTGCCACCGGAGTCACATCGATTATCTTTTACTGTCGTATGTGCTTTATCACAATGGCCTGACGCCCCCACATATTGCGGCAGGTAAAAACCTTAACCTACCGCTGGTTGGTCCGCTGCTTCGGCGTGCAGGCGCTTTTTTTATGCGACGTAGTTTCAAGGGCGACCCGGTTTACAAAGCTGTGTTCGATGAGTATCTGCACCAGATGTTTGTCCGCGGTTATTCTGTAGAGTACTTCGTTGAGGGCGGCAGAAGCAGGACAGGCCGAACTTTAGCACCCAAAATCGGCATGCTGAGCATGACAGTGAACAGCTATATACGTGACGCCAGCAAACCTATTTGTTTCATGCCGGTATACTTCGGCTACGAACGCATCCTGGAGGGCAACACTTACCGCGGAGAATTAGCAGGCAAAAGTAAAAAGGAAGAATCAGTCTGGGATATCGCCGGCGTTCTTGGCACACTTAAGAACAATTTTGGCAAAGTTGCGGTTAACTTCGGTGAACCGGTTTTTCTCGAACGCTTTCTTAATCAAGCCCTGCCGGGCTGGAAAGAAAATTCAGATCATAGCCAAGCTGCAGTTTCTGATGCCTGTATCAAGTTGGGTAATGAGATAGTTACCGGTTTGAATGCCGCAGCATCAATAAATGCGGTAAACCTTGTTGCCACAGCGCTGCTCACGACGCCCCGTCAATCCATGACGGAAGCGCGGTTGCAGAGCATGGTTGATGACTTGTTGAGTATCGCCAGCGAGATGAATGCGGCGGGTGAGTATTCTATCGTCGACCTTGATGCAAACAGCATCATTAACCAGGCCGAAAGTATCGCCGATATTACTCGTACAACACAGAATTTTGGCGACATATTATCTGCCTCTGCCTCTGCCGCGATTCTGCTAGCTTACTATCGAAACAACACGATTCACGTGTATGCATTACCAAGCATGATTGCTAGATGGATTAAACACTGGGGCAGTATGACCACGGACGACCTTCTTGAGGCTTGCTTCGGACTCTACCCTTTCCTTAAATCCGAATTTTTCTTACCCTTTCAGCAAACAGAACTCCGCACAACCATTGAACAAATCGTTGAAATATTTGGCGCCATCGGGGTGATTGAATTTGATCAAATGAATGGTGGCGCGCGGTTAGCGTCAGCGCCCGCTCCGACTTCAGATAGCTACGCAAGGCTGACGTCTCTTGCTGAAATCATTGAACCTACGCTGGAAAGATATTACATACTGGTGACATTGCTGGAGCAACATAGCGAGCAAAAGGTCACAGACCTTGAGATTCGCGCATCGGAAATCGGACATCAATTGTCAGCTTTCTATGGCATCAACTCCCCTGAATTTTTTGACAAGTCGCTTTTCACGACCTTCATCAAAAGCATGGAAAAAGAGGAAGTCATAAGTGCTGCTGAAGGCTGGGTCATCGCATCTGAAAAACTTGCCGTGATCAAAGCACTGACCGGCTTAACGCTAGATAGCGACCTGCGATACGATGTTATTCAGTTGGCGGCGAAAAGTATTCCGGAAACCCAAGCGCTCGCCTAGGCACTCACTGGAGATAAACATCGAACCGGCTGGCTTTCGCTTTTTGCTGATAGCTTGGGCTGTATCCATCAATATCCCCGCCTCTAAGCGGACGCTTAATAACTACCCGCTTAGTACCTGTTGCCAATGCCTTACCAAGTAGCAATTTCACGTTATCCGTTTTTCCGACAAATTTTTGTAGTATCTGCATCTGACCTTTGACCTCAGCAGACTTCGACCTTGGTGGAAACATTGGGTCGATATATATCACATCAAACGCTTGGACCGGATCGCCACCATCATCCCTTGGCTCAAAACACTGGCTGCCCAGAAAATCCACTGCATTTGCCTGTCGCAATTGCATACGCCTGGCAATGGATCCAGCATCGGGGTCGAAGCTCGCGTCGGCAAGGGCTCCTTGCAACATCAAACCGAGCACTGGGGACTGTTCTAACATCATGACAGCACAACCGTATGCCGCCATCAAATAGGCATCTACGCCCAAGCCAGCGGTGCAATCCAATACCCGTAAATTTTTTCGTGCACCAATCGCTTTTAACAACAACTCGCTTTTACCGGTTTGCGCTGCGCGTCTGCGAAGACTCGGTGAGGAGAAATCGATCCTTAATGGGCGTTGATTACCCATACAATCTTTTAGGAAATATCCTTGTGTATCTCTAGAAAAATGATAACGAGGCATCAGTATCTATTCACCAGGGTCTCTCGCGAAAAATCAGCCCGAAGTTGCGCTACAACTTGGACAGCTTGACGATTTGTGGGGTTAATGAAATGCATTCCATGGTCCATTGTATGGTCCATCGTATGGTTCATTGTATGGTTCGTCGCTGCTACGTTCATTGAGTATCTTCTCGTCCCTTGTCGTCTCACTGAGATTGTAGACACCGGGTCAACGTATATCAGCGCAACACATTTTGACGCGGCTTGGGTAACGGCGCTCACGTCGCACTGACAAGCGTGTTCGATCGATCGCTTGCGTTACTATCAAAGCCTCTTTGTGCCCGAGCGTCATACTTTTAGCGCCTTAGGTTTGGCGGGTGTCGCCACCTGCTCTCTTAGATACTCCGGTAGCGCCTGCGCTGCTGAAACCGCTGCACCGGACTTAAAAGCTTCTTCCCCCAGCATGAGTAAATCCTGCGCTTCAGGCCAAGCTTCAAGCAAAACATCAGAGACACCTGCGCCAGAAGACGCATTGATCTTGTCAGCGAACGCCCAGCCAGAGCCGACGCCAACCCATGGCCCGTCTGGTAAAGCAGGCACTTCACTAGCCAAGTATACTGCCTCTGACTGCACAAGCTTTGCAACACCACCACTCACATCGTAAGCGCCATAAAACAACTCTTCCTGTCTGGCGATTTGCGCAACCATAACGTGCGTTGCGGTGCCATTTAAACTCTTACGAGACCTTCCTTGGGCGATGCAGGCCAGCGTTGAAACACCCACCACAGGTATATCCAAACCATAAGCCAGCCCTTGAGTCACGCCCACAGCAATCCTGAGCCCGGTAAAAGAACCTGGCCCTCTGCCAAACACAATTAGATCAATATCATTCTTATCGAGATTTGCATCTGCAAGAATGGCCACAATACGAGGCAGCAACTCTAAACTATGACTTCTATCGATTTGCTCGAAGCGTGTTATCTCAACACCGTGTGTTTTGATACCCAACACGCAAGCCGTGGTCGAAGTATCAATAGCGAGTATATTCATGTGTCTGACCAATCAGTGGATACCTTTGATTCTACTTGATTTCTTGTCTGGCCGCATAACCAATAAAAAACACAAATCATCCGTTAGCAAACATGAGGCAATGAAATAGATTGGGTGGGGAATTTAGTCAAGTGATTCCATATAGGTAATTGCCTCCTGTTGTGACCCGAGCCAAGGCATGTCTGGCAAACTCTTGAGAAATTTTCCACCATAGCTTTTTGTGAGCACTCTGTTATCACCTAATATAAACAATCCTTTATCACTCTCTTGGCGAATGAGTCGTCCAAAACCCTGTTTCAATGCGATCGCAGCGTCGGGAATTGAGACTGAGCTGAACCCGTTTTCCCCATTCGCTGCAGCAAGACGCATTTGAGCGACGTGTAGGGGATCCGAGGGGTTCATAAAAGGAAGCTTGTCGATAACAACACACCTGAGGTCGGTACCTTTTACATCGATACCCTCCCAAAAGCCCTGCGTTGCGAGCAGGACACAACGCGGTATCACTCTGAACTTATCTAAGAGCTGTTGACGTGACATCGCGCCCTGCACCAAATAGTTCACACCTGCCGACTCAGCAATAATCGCCTGAGCAGCATGTAACGCTTTGTAGCTCGTAAAAAGTATAAAACTTCTGCCCTGATTGGCTTTCAAAATAGGCAAACAAAACGCCATCAATGCCGCGGTGTGATCAATCGACCCTGGCACCGGTATGTCATGAGGAATCAAACCCCGTACCTGCTCAGAAAAATCAAAAGGGCTTTCAAAACGATACTCAGGATCATCTTCAAGACCTAGTGCATTTCTCACGTGATCGAATTTTTCGGCAACTGAAAGGGTTGCTGAGGTAAATATCCAGCTCTTGTTCGGGTCCTGAAAGTAGGCGGACAAAGAGTCAGCAATGGCAACGGGCGATAGCCTTAGCGTAAACGACTTCTCTTGAAGCTCGATCCAATGTGCATACATGCTATCTGTCTCTACACCTTCAGTGACCACTGCAAATCGATCCATTAACCTCAAACAACGCTGATAACATTGTTGCAGCACCTTGCTTCTGATGGCGCTGCTTTCTAACAACTCCGCCAAAGTCGAGAACGCCAGATCCATTTCCTCAATAGCATCCTGAACCTCGACCATCGTCAGTAACTTTTCAAGATCTGCACCTTCCTCAAGACTAAAAACCCGAAATAGCCCTGCCACAGATTCTTCGTAGCTTAACGTTGATCTGCGCAACTCGGGATTATCGTTTCCCAGCAACTGCAGTTCTCGTCTTATGTCTCTCGACAGCTCCATTAGTTGACCGCTGGTAACAGTCTCACCAAAGAAATGACGAGCGACTGAAGAAATTTGGTGCGCCTCATCAACAACGATCACATCGGCAGCAGGTAACAAAGAGGAAATGGACTCCTCTTTCATCGCTAAATCGGCCATTAACAAGTGATGGTTTACGATGACGATATCTGCATGAGTCGCTTTCTCTCTGGCTCGGTACAAGGGACATACCCCGATACTTGGACACTCGCCTCCCAGACAATTATCCGTGGTGCTGGTGATCAAACCACCCACCGACTCCATGTCTTGATCGCTTAACTCATTAAGGTCACCGGTACGACTCAATTGAGACCATTCTCGGACCCGCACAAGTCTCGAAAGTAAACTTGACTCGACGACCGCAGACATTATCTTGATATTTTTCGCCAGCCGTTCCGGACAAAGGTAGTTACTTCGACCTTTTAGCAAGCTAACCTTGCAGGACAATCCAAGCAACGCGCGAATGGTTGGTAAGTCCTGGTAAAAAAGCTGGTCCTGAAGCGCTTTTGTACCAGTTGATACAATCGCATTTTGTTGTCGCAAGAGTATTGGTACAAGGTAAGCGAATGTTTTTCCGGTTCCAGTGCCTGCCTCAATAAGCGCATTAGTTTTTTGTTCAATCGCCGAAGCTATCGCGGTCGCCATCTCTACTTGCTGGTACCTCTCAACATAATCCGGTACTTCGCGATGCAATAACCCATCTTTGCTAAATACCTCAGAAATACTGGCTTCGAGATCCACTTTGTTTCTTATCCTAATGCTGATTTATCGTCTTAACTATGACAGTATCTTATCAACGATGAACTCGAACAGATAATGGATAAATTAAAACCGAGGACAACAGGCTTGATACTTTGCGGTGGCAAAGGGTCAAGGCTTGGTAACAAAGACAAAGGTTTAGTTCCCTATCAGGGAAAACAACTCATCCAACATATGATCGATAGGGTAAAACCTCAGGTTGATCAGCTCGTTATTAACATCAACCAAAATAAAAATGAATATGAATCTTTCGGCACTCGCTTAACCTCCGACGCCGACAATGATTATCAGGGACCACTCGCCGGTATTTTGAGTGCACACACCAAAATAGATACCGAGCTTTGCTTTATCGTTCCTTGCGACATGCCACATATACCGATGGACACAGTTGAGAGATTGCTCGCGGCTATCGATGACAAGCCCGCGGTTGCTGTATCGAATCAAGGCAGGGTGCAGCCTCTAGTTCTATTAGTTAGAACCTCGATTATCGGCACGATAGCTGACAGACTCGCGGGTAACAATAGATCGGTGCTGGGGTGGCTCGAGTCGATAGCCTACATCACCGAAGATTTTGACGATTCAGTTTCGGAGTTTCGTAATCTGAATGAACCGAGTGAGTTCACTTGAGGCACTAATAAAAAGCGAGGGACCGCAGATACCATCGACGTATGGTTTTTCATACCTGCGATATAATCGCGAGGTCGATGGTTTACTTCCAATGAGAAAGTGTATTCCGGTATTGGTTAAACTTCACGAATACCATTGCCACTTACAGAAGCAAGCCTCTATATAAACGAAAAAAGCCCTCATAAAGAGGGCTTTTTCTTAAAGCAGCTTACTTCTTCTTAGCTGCTTTTTTCTTAGCGGCTGGCTTTTTCTTGGCAGCTACCTTTTTCTTAGCAGCAGGCTTTTTCTTTGCCGCTACTTTTTTCTTAGCCGCTGGCTTTTTCTTGGCAGCAGGCTTTTTCTTAGCTGCTACTTTTTTCTTAGCAGCAGGCTTTTTCTTAGCAGCTACCTTTTTCTTAGCAGCAGGCTTTTTCTTAGCAGCTACCTTTTTCTTGGCGGCTGGTTTCTTCTTAGCTGCAGGCTTTTTCTTGGCAGCTACCTTTTTCTTGGCAGCAGGCTTTTTCTTAGCAGCTACTTTTTTCTTGG
>ERZ1048872.218-NODE-218-length-70167-cov-8.597059_pt1 | contig 70167 bp, 67 predicted proteins | sample MGYA00383100_ERZ1048872 | MGnify/ENA primary metagenome ERZ1048872 (study PRJEB29581, sample SAMEA5548370) | metagenome | biome: marine; feature: coastal; material: water | depth 50 m | study: Short-term variability in the microbial, nano- and picoplankton...
CATAACCAGACTTTAACTGTCGGCTCTGGAATCTCACCAGATCTGCTTGTCCTTCCACATTGATGGAAGCGCCCGCGGGCTACACAACGAACAAAAATCGCTGCGATTACCGCCGGTGGGGACTTTCACCCCGCCCTGAGAATGGTCACAAACTGCGTGACCGGCACCGAGTATAACCTTCAGAAACCTTTTTGTGTCGCTCAATTCATACCATTTCGGGATTTAAGAGCCGGACATTAGTAGGATTGATAGCCCGCGGAGCAACGTCTTTGATGACCTAGCGCTGGTTCAATGCCCATTAACGTGTTTGTTAGTGAACGGTTCTGCTCAAACGAGCGCGACATTTACCTATTCACAGTTACTCTTTCGCTGAGATAGTACTGAAATGCAGCCTACCAATTTTCCGGTAGCCATCGATCATTTGCCAAATCACCTTGCAGCACTATCTATACCTGTAAACGAGGGCATGAATCGTGCGCGAAATTTTCGTGTTTTGGCCGATCGCCAGACCGAGCGCACATTTGCTTGACCGGGGTCAATGATCACTGTGGCAATTTCTATATATTGGCTAGAAAGAGGTATGAGAAAAACTTGCTGGACGAGGACGACAGCACCAATACATCCGGTACTAAATAGTCCTTTCATGCGGCTTTTCCTTCGAGTTGCCTTCCATCTTGTACTAGATCCAATCAGGGCAATGATCGAAATTGTAGCGATTCTGATAACGAAATTGCACCAGGGAATATTCGAGCAAATGATCAGCCTGCTGCCAACGAAAAAAAACAGTCGAAGCTTCTTTAGATTAGACCCATCAATAAAACGTTAGCATTTTGATAAAGGAAATATCATGAAATTTAATACGATTGTGATTGCTTTACTAAGCCTGTGCTTTAGCTCGTTTAATTTTGCTGAACACAGTGAACAAGCCAACCCTAATGAAGCCATCGCCCAAGGCTGGATTAAGGCAAGAATCGCCAGCAAAGCTGAGAATATTGCCTACGTCAATAAACATTTTGCCGAGGATGGCGTCATCGTAGCTGGGCGCTATGTAGGTTTTGGCTTTACTTTTGACCCTTCTGATGATGGTGACATGGTTGTCTCACGTACGATAGCAGGAAGCCCAGCATCCAAAGTATTGCAGGTAGGTGATCAGTTTTTGGTTGTCAATGGCGTGAAGGTCAACGAAGCCAATCTCGATCGTTTGTCTTTCCGTGGCAAGCCGGGCGAGCCTGTTAAGGCGACGATTAAACGGGACAGTAAGATACAGGATATCGAAGTAACGAGAGGTGTCATAAGCAGCACTTACTCCAAAGCGGTTGTACTCGATAATATTAACAATGCCGATGCGGATGAGTGGTCAAGTAAAATCAAGATTAATGAGGTGCTGAGTAAGGGTGATGTAGTTTACGTTTGGAGTACAGTGAATGATGTCGACGCTAAGCTTGGTCTTCCCTTTGAAGTGCACGTTGTACAACGCTTTGTGTTTAACAAAGATGGTTTAGTGACGAGAGTTGGCAGTCTATCTGAAGATCGATTTTTGCTTGAGCAGACAGGTTGGACGATTACCAGATAGGGTTTTGCATAGAGCAAAGATACATGGTGCTCAGTTAGGACCAAGCCATATGACGCTAGCACATATCAAAAGATTCGACTAACGCTGGCGTTATGTTTCACCGCGAATTGAGCAACAACTACAAAACGTTAATCTCTGTGGTGAGCTGCTGTGAAGTCGAGCTCAGGTCCTTTCGGGATAATATGCGGTGGTCTGCCGCCAAAATAAATGCCTTTGATCGCTTCAACATCTACAGTCTCCGCCACGTCCGGCTGTTGATACAAATCTCGTGTATACGGCCACAGATATTGGTAATCACTGATACGCCGCTTGTTGCACCTGAACTGACTATAATAGGCCACATCGAACCGGACCAAGGTTGCAAACAGCCGCCAGTCGGCTTCAGTAATCTCATCCCCACAGAGATATCGTTGGCGACCGAGTGTTTCATCAAGTTCGTCCAGCGTTGCAAACAACAACTCAAAAGCCTGATCATATGCTTCTTGTGACTGAGCGAATCCGCAACGATACACACCGTTGTTTACAGTCCTATATATGCGTTCGTTTAATCGATCAATCTCCGCGGCATGTTTTACGGGGTAGTATCGTGTGGGCACCACACCATCAAGATGATCAAATTCGCTGTCAAATATGCGAATAATATCGGCTGACTCGTTATTCACTATCGTGTCTGCTGACTTGTCCCACAACACGGGTACCGTACACCGCCCCGTGAAGTTGTTGTCCGCTGCCGAATAGACGTTATGGATATGCTTTGCGGCCAGGAGAGGCTCACCCTGGTCACTAAAGGTCCAACCTTCGTTCCCCATCGCGGGCAATGTGTAAGAAACCGAAATATAGGGCGCTAGGTGCTTGATCGACCGGTAAAGTATTGTCCGGTAAGCCCATGGACAACCTGCGTTAACAAACAAATGATAACGGTCTTTCTCCACCGGAAACTGAACGTTGCTTTGAGAGACGATATTCCGATAAGGAGATTCGGTTCTCACAAATTCGCCACTGGCATTTGTTCTGCGAACCTCCTCACTTTGCCAGCGTCCATCAACCAACATGCCCATCGCTTACTCCAATTAACGTCATCGAATATATTTACTTAGACCGATAGTACACAACCACCGTGCTGACGTAACGCGACTAATTGCAGTATTGTTATTCTTGCATTCTATCGTTACCAAACTGTATAAAAGACTAGGCCACAGATCTTGTAAATACTGCAATGATTTAAGCCGGGAGCGAGAAAGGCATGAATGAGAAAAATGATCGGTTTGACGGGGTTTCTATTGCTTTCCACTGGTTGGTGGCCATCGCCTTCTGTGGGCTATTTGCTTTGGGCGCTTATATGGTGACCCTTGGCTACTATGATCCGCTATACACAACACTGCCCTATTGGCATAAAGGCTTGGGCATATTGCTGATTTTTGCGGTGCTTGCCCGCCTTTTCTGGCGGATGATTGCTTCTCGGCCGGACCCGCTGCCTCAACACAAGAGATATGAAAATATCGGTGCTAAACTTGCACAGTGGAGCATGAATATCGGCGTAGTGGTTGTTCTTATTTCCGGGTATCTCATCACAACATCAGCGGGTGCAGGTATTGATGTTCTTGGACTATTCACGGTCGCTGCAATGAAAACCGATTTGAATAATCAAGAGGACCTTGCTGGTCTTGTACACTGGGTTGTCTCCTATATCGTTTTAGGCTTGGCGACGATCCATGGCCTTGCCGCGCTTAAACATCACTTTATCGACAGGGACAAGACGCTCAAGCGCATACTACCTGCTCTAAAAAGCGACAATTAAAATCAACTCATCAATCACCAACAAGGAAGATACATGAATCTGCTTAAACTCCTCACAGCCATTACACTTTTCTTTGGCGTCGTGACCTCGAGCGCGGCTGCCGACTACATCATCGACAAACCGGGCCAACATGCCTACGTCACCTTCAAGGCTAGCCATCTCGGCTATTCTTACATCATTGGTCACTTTGAAGATTTTGAGGGAAAATTCACCCACGACGCAACCGACCCATCAAGCTCCTCTGCGAGTATCACCATCAAGACTAACAGCCTAGACAGCGATCATGCTGAGCGGGACAAACATCTTAAGGGGGCCGAGTACTTTGATGCAGAAAAGTACCCCGAAATCACGTTTGTCAGCACGGGTTATGTCGGTGACGCGGGCGCAGGAAAGTTAGCGGGCAATGTGACTATTCACGGCGTCACAAAAGCCGTTGAACTTGATGTGAATCACATTGGAGAAGGTAAAGACCCTTGGGGTGGCTATCGTAGCGGGTTCGAAGGTTCTGTTATGCTTGCCGCCGGCGATTTTGGCTTACCGGCATGGATTGGAGACGTTGAGGTCATGGTTATCGTTGAAGGCATTCGACAATAGGTCTGAACAACAGGGTGATTTGCATCGAGCCAGTCGCCCTGTTGAGTTCAGTTTTCCGGCCTAAGTTGAGCTTTTACTTTTTCAATCGATCCTTAAACCGACGCATGCCACCTAACCACCTGTCGTAATCATTCGCCTTACGTTGAAAGTACGTCTCTACTTCAGGGTGTGGTAACACAAGAAAACGCCCTTCTTCCATTGCCTCAATACAAGCGTCAGCGACGAACTCCGGCTCGAGCACACCATCAGCGCTCGCTTGAGTTGAATTTGGCCGCTTTGCCGCTGGACCCAGAATATTTGTTCTCACGGCCTGGGGACACAACACGGAAACGCCAATGCCCTGATCGCCATAGTTGATTGAGATCCACTCCGCTAGCGCTACAGCTGCATGCTTAGAAACCGCGTAGGGACCAGAGTTTATTTGTGTGAGTAACCCAGCGGCGGAGGCCGTGCTGAGCAGGTAGCCGCCACCTCGTTGCACCATGCCGGGAACCACAGCCCTTGCAGCTGCCAGATGCGACCAAGTATGAACATTCATCATTCGCTGCCAGTCTTCTGTTGCGAGACTGAGTCCACCAGATTGACCATAACCTGCGTTCGACACAAAAATGTCGATGCCACCGACGCTTGATTCAGTCTCTGCGACCAAAGCCTCAATCGCGGCTTCATCACCCACATCCAGCGCGACGGATGTACCAACCTTGCCTATCATCTCAGCGGTTTCGGCAGCATTCTCTGCGTTTAAGTCGGTACATACTACGGCTCGCGCCCCTTTTTGGGCAAAACGGATGGCCAAGGATCTACCGATTCCTGAACCGGCTCCGGTTACAACCGTAATTTTATCTTGCAGCATTGCGCGTGCTCCTTCGTGATAGGTCATGTTTTGTTTGACGATATACTAACAATATATCTGGGATAACGGCCAAGAAAACCACATCTAACATCTGCATTTTGCTAAATGTCAGTTGGATAGTATCCTGCAAGGAAAGAAAGCATATAACAGGTAAACAAAATGGCATCCGAGTCCTCAATGGCAAATACACTCGAAGGAAAAAATATTGTTATCACAGGCGCGGGCTCCGGTATCGGTGCAAGTGTCGTCGCAGCTTCTGTGAAACAAGGTGCAACGACCATTGGACTCGATATTGATGTTACCCGAGGAAAACAAGTTGTCGAAAAAGCAGGAGGACGTTTTTATCCATGTGACGTAAGCCTGAATGAGTCTTGGGAGGTCATCGCTAAATCGCTGACATCTACCATTGGCAGCATTGATCATCTGCATCTTAACGCAGGCATACAAATCGCCCCGCCGGATGCCCCGCTCGAAGAATACAAGTTTGCATCATTGAGAATTGACCGCTATCGGAAAATGATGGGCGTTAATGTAGACGGTGTCGTTCTCGGGCTACACCACTTATTACCACTCATGAAGCCGGGCGGCAGCATTGTTGTCACCGGATCGCTAGCTGGCGTGGTCCCCTATGACACTGATCCACTTTATGCCATGTCAAAGCATGCCGTCACAGGACTTGTTAGAAGTTTAAAGTGGGAACTGCGTGAACAAGGCCTTCGCATTAACGCGCTATGCCCCGGGGGAATTGACACGGGCATTATCCCGAACGATCAGCGCACCGAGGAAGCAATACTTATGCATCCGGATCATGTCGCAAATGAGGTCATGGCGCTCTTCGAAACCGCAGAGAGTGGTGCTACATGGGCGAAGGTCGCAACGTCAAAACCGGCTTACATTATGTTCCCACCAGGAAAACGCCGAGACTAATCAGTTGCTCTGGACCCTGTTTAGATTAGGAGCAAAGCATGATGTTCACCCGCGGCGTGCTGCTTCAGCAAAAGACGTTGATCCGAGGTGTTCATCAATTGTCTGAGCTGAGCAACCTACCTGTTGCCATATCGCGCTATCACGGCAACCTGCAAAAATCATTTTAAGCTTTAGTCAACGTCTGATCATCGCGCATTGATTCCAGCATATTACTCATTGCTTTGGTCCAGCGAGGGTGCGTTAGCACCCAGAACTTATCACGCACTATTGCATCGAGAACCATCTCACCGACTTCATCGGGGTCGAGTCCAATTTCCGCCATGACCGCTTCCATTTTATCGCCGGTATTCTGACCTTTTACATACTGCTGCTTAGTTTTCTGCGCGCTTGCGTTGGGGTTTTCAGGGCGGTATTCGACCGAATGTGAGCTGATGTTCGTCTTGATCGGACCCGGGCACAATACAGAAGCGGTGACAGCACTTTTCTTCGCACGCAGCTCCCGCTCAAGCGTCGCCATCAACGCAACAACGCCGTGCTTCGCTACGTTGTATGCACCCATTTTGCGGCCGGCGATGAGCCCGGCCATAGAGGAAGTGCTATTGATATGCCCCTCCTCTTGCTGTTCTATTAAGGGTAGAAAGGTTTGCACACCATAGATTGGGCCCCAAAGATCCACATCAATAATCCACTTCCAGTCTTGTAATTTCATCTTGTGCGTCGGCGTCGGGATGCCAACCCCAGCATTGTTGCAAAGCACGTGCACAGCGCCATAGGTGTCCATTGTAAGATCAGCAAGCGCTTCAACGTCTTCAAGCTTTGAGACGTCACACCGCTTCGTAACCACCTCCACATTCATCTCTCTGAATTCTGACTCGACCGCTGCCATCGCATCCTGATCTAAATCGGCAATCACCAGTTTCATTTGACGCTTTGCAAACGCCCGCGCCATTCCTAAACCAATGCCACTCGCACCACCGGTTATCACTGCAACTCGACTCTCAAAATCCCGCATCTTTTATCTTCCATCAATCAGGGTCAGACTTCACCATACAGTAGAGACGCTAAAACTCAAAAATGGACTTGCCTCGGTTACCGTCTTGGCGATAGTCTCTTAGACAATGACAATATTAAGGGGTCCAGTACCGTGCGACATGAGCAGGCTTACTACGATGAAATTAAGAAAAAATTCGCCGAAGAACGGGAAATACGCGTCAACTTTAGACCTGAGGGTACAGCTCAATTCACTTCTGAATTCACTGGTGATCTGGAAAAGTACGCTGTAGACCCCTACGCCGAACAAGCGATAGCACGCGAACCTATCACTGATACCGTAGAGTGCCTGTTTATCGGTGGCGGGTTTTCCGCCCTTTTGACCTCAGCTCGATTACGGGAACGTGGGGTCGAAAGTATTAGAATTGTTGAACGTGGCGCCGACGTTGGCGGCACCTGGTATTGGAATCGATATCCCGGAGTTGCCTGTGACGTTGTATCTTACGACTACTTGCCTTTGCTCGATGAAATGGACTACGTGCCAAAAAATCACTATTCCCGTGGCGACGAAATTCTAGAGCATTGCCAAGCGATTGCGAAAAAATATGACCTTTACGATCTCGCTGTTTTTCAGACAACCGTCACCTCTACCACCTGGTTAGAAGCAGAACAGATGTGGGAACTGAAAACCGATCGTGGCGACGTAATGAAAGCGCGCTTCGTCATCTGTGCAAATGGTACGCTGTCAAAGCCTAAACTCGCGAAAATCGATGGTATCAGTGACTTTAAAGGCCATTCTTTCCACACCTCGCGCTGGGATTACGATTACACAGGGCAGGATCTCTCAAACCTAAAAGACAAAGTGGTTGGCATCGTCGGCACCGGTGCAACGGCCGTCCAAGCTGTCCCAGGACTTGGCGAATCCGCCAAAGCGCTCTACGTGTTCCAACGGACCCCTTCTTCTATCGATATCCGTAACGACTGGCCTACCGACCCAGAGTGGGCAGCGAAGCTCAAACCCGGTTGGCAACAGAAGCGACGCGAGCGAAATTTACAAGGACCACAACTGACCGAGGAACAAAAGCAAAAACAGGCTGCTCGCACAAAAGAAGAAAAACTCCGTCACCAGGAAAACAACAATATCGATTACATGATGCGCATTCATGACCGCATCGAAAAAACGGTAGAAGACCCTCAAACAGCAGACGCGTTGAAACCCTGGTATATGTTTATGTGCAAACGTCCATGTTTCCATAATGACTATCTGCCAACATTTAACCGTCCGAATGTTCACCTTGTGGATACGCATGGCAAGGGAATCACAAAAATTACGGAGAAAGGGCCTGAGTTCGAAGGCGAAGAGTACGATCTCGATCTGCTAATCTTTGCGACAGGTTTTGAAGTGCAGAAGACGGGCATTTACAACCAGATTATTGGCAAAAACCATCTCGATCTTGAAGACAAATACAGTGACGGTATTCGCACATTGCTAGGTATTCATACCGAAGGTTTTCCGAATCTCTTTATCATGGGCGGGTACCAAGCCTCATTCCAGTTTAATCTGACTGATATGCTGCAAACTCAAGGCGACCATATCGCCGATTGTATTGCGTATGCTCGTGAACATGATCACAAAACCATTGAACCGACCGCAGCGTCTGAAGAGTGGTGGGTTCAGGAAGTGATCTCCCACCGAGGCAAGACGAAAAGGAATGAAGAGTGCACGCCCGGCTATTACAATTTTGAAGGCGAATCGAATAGGCGCCAAGACGGCAACTACAATGGTGGCTTCCTTCAGTATTTCAATCACATGGCTGACGTTCGCAGCAAAATGACAGACAGCTTTACATTCGACTAACCAAAATCGGAACCCCTAATGCGTGCCATTAGGGATTGAAGTCTCGAGACCTACTGTTCAAACCTTGGAGCGAGAAAACCCGAGATTAGCCGAGCCCTGAAAAATCAATTGAGAGAAACCGGCCATCACTCGCACGCTCGACGGCGTACACCCCTGTCACAACCGATGGGTGTATTCCCCCATAAATATGCGGAAATAGCGGCTTGCTTTCTTCAATAGATACTAATTTACCCGACTTGTTGCCGACTGCTGCTGCCGGTTCATAACGCACGATTGCGCCACTGTCGTTCAGCTGGTGCTCGGGCATTTCAAGGCAAACCCATTCACCCTTATTCTCTCTGTAAAAGTGGTTTGCCACATCAAGTAGTTTTGCGGCCTCACCCGTGCCATGGGTAAAACCGTCCTGATCATAGGTAGGCGGGAAATAGGTGATATTTTCAGTCTGCGCTTTCATCCAGTCGACCTCGAGGGCCAGGTGAAAGATCTTGGTCGTTTTTATGCCCATCACTCCTTGCGCTTGTATTTTTCTAGAAACCTTGCCTGCTTAGCGAAACCCGCATGTATCGTTAGATCGTTCGATCCGTTGATTTTTCGCCGCGTAAGACACTGCGCATCTTAGTCAGCGTTCAAGATTTCGAAGACGGTTAACCATCAATTTCATAGGTACTACCCGCGTCAGACTCGCCGATAACCTTTCGCATTTTCGACGACCTTATCAAGGGATGTTAGATCCCCCGAATCAACACTATTACCCTGAGGAAATGGCGCCCCCGATGATAGACCAAGCCCTTTTAGCACACGATCGTTTTGGTAGTAACACGCATAGCTCTGAAACAGCAGTTCGTTGAATATTTCTGGCTCTGCGACACTAAATTCAACCACCCGTTGATGACGCTCAGCCGCAGACTTGGTAGGAAATTCCGTGTCAAAAAAACCAGTAGCTTCTTTGATAGCAGAAACGACCTCTGGTGTTTGCGCCTGCAGGTATGAGATCAAATCAAGCTCACCGGCGCCCGGCATCACGCCATCGTCGCTCGCTGGTATTATTTCGTTAAACAAAATTGAGAGTATTTCCGCTTGCTCAGCTGTTAACAGTTGGTCAGATGTAATCACTGGACTGTCGTTAATTGATTCGTTCATTTATCCCCCCTCTTTAGTCGAACAAGTTAGCCAGATTCTTTTTCATCGTATCGGCAATATAAAGTGCCAACGCCTGAATTGTACTGGTGGGATTGACGCCGCCCGCCGTGACAAAAATACTGCCATCAACAATGAACAGGTTTTTTACGTCATGGCTCCGCCCCCAGTGGTTCACCACGGAGGTTTTTGGATCTTCACCCATTCTAGCCGTGCCTAGCAAATGCCATCCTGCAGAACGTATCATGCCATTATTAATAATTTCTTTTGCTCCCGCAGCCGCCATCACCTCTTCTGCACGCGCGAGCCCGTGCGCTAACATTTTTTGGGAATTTTCACTCAACGTATAGTTGATCTTGGCCGCCGGAATACCATCTGAGTCTTTTAGATCCGGATCAAGCGTTACAGCATTGTGTTGTTCAGGCAGATCTTCGCATAAGACTGCGATCCCTGCAGTGTGATCAAACATTGCCTGCAACGCTTCGTGATGACCAGCGCCCCATGGAATTCTGCCAGAGTGATAACCTTGGATCGCGGTATTAAAAGGTCCGGATCCTCGGCTGATCTGCATGTTGTAACCGCGCACAAAGCCCCGGTCTAGGTCGGTCTCATAAAATTCCTTACTGAGGATACAACAGCCCGATGGTCCCTTATGACTATCCAGTTTTTCATCGAAGACACCCTGCACATATCCAACAGGATGAAACATAAGGTTCTTGCCGACTAATCCGCTGTTATTAGCAAGTCCGTTGGGAAATTTTTCTGACACGGAGTTCAACAATATTCTAGGTGTACCTACGCCATTACAGGCCATCACGACAACCTCGGCAGCCTGAAAACATTCCTCTCCTGCTTCGTCGTAGTAAATGACGCCGTTCGCCATCCCATCCTCTGAAACAGTCACTTCGCGGACCCTGCATCTGGTTCGAAGCTCTACACCTTGACGCAGAGCTTCGGGCCAATAGGTGATATCCACACTACTTTTAGCGCCCTGAGAGCATCCCGACATGCAAGGTCCAAGATTGAGGCACTTGTCTCGCCCCTCATATTGCTGCGAGATGATGGCGCTATCAGATGGCCACCAGTGCCAACCAAGCTTGTCATAGCCACTGGCAATTTTGTCTCCTACCAGCCCGAGTGGAATCGGCGGCAACGGAGGTTGTTTCGGCGGGTACATGGGATCCCCTGCCAGCCCTGATACCCCCATCATTCTGTCATTTTGAGTAAAATAACTGTCCAGCGTGTCATAACTAATTGGCCAGTCATCAGCCACGCCATCGAGACTTTTAACCTTAAAATCGGAGGGATGCAGACGAGGAAAATGCGCCGCATACATGATGGTTCCCCCGCCAACACCATTGAAATTTACAACATCGATCGGCGAATCATCATTGTTAATTGGGTAATCCGTTTCCCGCGCCCTGACATTCGGGTTAATGTTATAGGCACCATGTTGCAAAACCTCCCAATTTTTTCCGGTGGTCGGATATTCCGCTGAGTTGCTCCAGTCACCTTGCTCGAGACAGACAATTCGCATCTTTGTGTCAGCCAGACTCCAAGCGACTGCAGCACCCGAGGCACCCGCACCGATAATTAGCACATCAACTGGCTGATTGTTTACTGAGTCTGACATTTTTCTACTCCTTTGCGATTCATACCTGTGGTGACGAGTTCACTTGGGTAAATACCAAATAGGGGAAGCCCACGCGCGTTCCTGAACGGTCATTTGCGCTGCCGGAAATTCATTACAACGACCTGCTTTTTTACAGTGATAAGCAGACCAGCGAGGAGATGGTGCCTCTATTACACGAGCATACCAAAACGCTGAGGTTGCTCGATTAAATGCAAGGTCCTGCCATGTCGCACAAACATTTAGCGCACCTGAATCAGAATGCCAGACTTCGAACAATGACTCTTCGAGCTTGCCGTCAACGAGCTCTCCTTTTACAATTTCAATCGATTGGATCGGCGTACGATCATACAGCACGTCAACTTTAAAAAACGCTGAGTCAGCAGCGACAGCAAACTCTCCGCCCATGTGAACCGTTTGCGCTGGCAAGGTCTTTGAGCCACAGACCAAAGGGGCTGGTGACGCGGTGAAATTCATCGTAATTCTTGGCCCGCTGGTGGCATACACTTCACGTCGTTTCATCGCTGCAAAAAGACTTGCTCTGGTATTTTGTTCTGCACGCACAGCTGCAAGTCCGCCGGGATTCCAGTTGACACGGGTCATCGTCCTGTCGAGGTCACCAATACCAAAAACCGAGCCCATCCACCGGTCTTCTTCAACAAACCCAGGCGTGCTGGCGTGTCCATCCGTAGAGCCAATTACACCCATTTTTAGCGGGTTTCGTTTCTGTTCACCAGACTTTTCGTAAGCTAACAGCCCCCTCAACAGCAAACCTCTCACATAACCTCTGCGCATCGTTTCCCATTCTTGCGCGTTGTAACTTTCAGTCGTCGCGGGCTTGGAACTTTTAGTGAGATAAAGCTCGAAGTTACAGTCTTCATCAGTCATGCCAAAGGCAGGCAGACATTCACTGTTCCCCTTCTCTTGATGAATTTCAATGAGCGTTTCATATTTCGCCCTAAGCGAGAGTGAACGATCAGATTCCAGCTCGACATCAAAACTCCTGCCGTCACCCATATTAGAATTATGAGGGATAGCGATAGCTTCACATCCATCTTCGGCTCTACATTGTTTATCCAGTTCACGCCAAAGTTTTTCCGGCGTTTCAAAACGCATATAGTCGATTGCCTCATTACTTACCTTATCGTTGGCAAATATTACGTTGCGATGATTGTGACTGTAATCTGGTGTTGCCGACCACTCAAAACCAACGAAAGAGGTGAAGTTGCAAGGATCATTAGCCTGATTTGTTTGATGCTGAATCCGCTCCCACTGGCGTTGCTGAGCCGTTTTACAATACTCAGGGTCTTTTGCACATAACGCTGTTGGCACAGGCTCCGCTTTTGTTATTGTCGGAAGCACATACTCTGCGAACACTTTGCCGCCCGTCTCAGCGCTGTTATTTTCAGTCATGACATTGCAGTAAGGCTCTTCACTCCACTCTGGATCAGTGCAGATATACAACAGGTCAAACCATTCAGCATGATCAGTGACTGACATAAAATCGAGAGGGCGATCCAGCTGAACAGGCATGGAGTCGGCAAGTTTTGCGGGTTCTCCCCGTGCAAAAGCATACGCTTCTGCCGGCGTTCGCATCGTACCGTAACCCCATGCATCTAGCGAGTAGGCAGAGTGGACATGCAAATCGCCCCAGTAAACGTTTTTGTTCCCAGCCTGATAGTAGGAACAATTTTCAGTTTCAGAGCCAACGGCAGACCCCGATACAAGCATGATGAAAAACCACCAACGCACTCTACTCATCTCAATTTTACCGTGATTTTTGTCTGAATATGACTGAGTAAGCCGAGCAAATCAATGTAAATTCTGTTGACAGAAAAACTGGGTTAATTTTGTGACACGGCGTACCCAGTGAAAAAGTTTTACTTAGAAAAAAAATGTGGATAATCAAAGCTGCAAGTTATCTACGAATTTACTGGAGGCGGCACCTATGCCCTGCAGAATTGTGTTGTTCGTTTTGCTTTTGAGCTTGCTTGAAAGCTGCGCCGTCAACACACTCACCAAGAAAGAGTTGTCAGCACAACCAACGTTCGACTACACGAGTCATGCCCTGTTTGGTAAGCAACCGAATATCACTCCGCCGCACTCACTTCATGATTTAACAACAGCACAATATCAGGCTTTTGATCAATACTTTAACGCGCCGATAAACCGAAAGTATTCGCCGTACCAGCGGCTATATAATTATCTTAAAGAAAGTACAAAGAAGTTTTCTTATCTTGATGAAACGCTCACTGCGACAGAAGCGCTAGAGCGACAGCAGGGCAACTGCATGTCCCTCGCAATGTTAACGACAGCACTCGCTAATCGGGCAGGCATCAGCGTTGGCTATCAGCTAATGGATGACTCGCCAGTATTCGAGCAAGGAAAAAATGTCATCCTCAAAGGCGTTCACGTCCGAACAAAATTGTTTGAACCAATTCCCGAGCCCGACAAAAACATTACGTTTTTTTCTAGGCAGGGCATTATTATCGACTACTTTCCAAATGGAACCAGCCGCTTTGTTGGTAACCTACGCGCCTCGGAATACATTTCTAGGTACTACCTTAACAAAACAACTGAGGCAATAGAGTCAACAGATTTTAATCTCGCCTACTGGCTTGTACTGGAGGCGCTTAAATTAGACAAAGTCAGCGTTTCTGCATTTAACATGCTGGCAATCATCTATAAAAAGATTGGTGCATTCGATAAAGCAGAGGCGATTTATCAATACGGCATTGCTTCTTTGCCTGCCCCACTTACCTTAATGAAGAACTATCAGTTGCTGTTGGTGCAGCAACTTCGGCTGGATGAAGCGAAAATTATAGAAACCCAACTTAATCAGCATGATGACCCAAGCCCATACCGCTGGCGACGACTGGCCTTTATTGCGCTAGAAACAGGTCGTTACGATGATGCCGTAAACTACTACAAGCGAGCCATTAAACGTGCGCCCAACACCCACGAATTACATTATCAACTCGCTCGAGCATATTCCCATCTAGGTAAATCAGCAGAAAGCAAAACCCAGCTCGAACTTGCGATGGACAACACGCAAAACGAGGAAAAACGCGCATTGTACGAAATGAAATTGCGAGCTTATTCAAGCGCGTTAGAGGCCCAAGACAATCCATAGTGGCAGCCTTTAATTACTTTACTGCTTTGTCTCTCTCCCGGGCAGTTAACGCCAACTTCTAGATAGCGCTACGAGCGAGGGACGATGAACAGTAGAGCCGATAACGGTATACTCGGGAGCAGGAGGCTGTTCAGTAGATCGTAGATCCTGATATTCTTCTTATTAACGCTGTCCAACCTGCGCCTCAACATCAGTCAAAAGAAGAGCAACATGCCTGCAGTAAACAATTTTTTCGCCAATTTTGATGACAACCCTTTTCATCAATACCTCGGACTCACCCTTGTAGACACTCGCGAAGACTTTGCACGGCTTCGACTTGCTATCAAAGACACTACTCCCACCGGGATTGGTGGCAGCGTCAATGGCGGGGTGATTTCAACAATGGTAGATATGGCTGCCGTACCGGCAGTGTTTAGCAATCTAAGGGAAGGCAGTGAACCCGCAGGCACGGCAGATTTACAGGTAACTTACCTGCGGCAAGCGCACGGTGAATGGATAGATGCTGAAGCTCGCGTTATTAAACGCGGTCGCCAGCTCTGCACAATTGAAGTAGAGATCAAAAGTGACACCGGTATCGTTTGCGCAAAAGGGCGGGTTCTTTATGCGCTAAGAGCTTCGGCGCCAGCCATGTTGAAAGATGGGTAAACACGCAGACAAAGCAAACCGCTGGCAAAGATTGACACGCTTGCAGCTCATTCGTTCGACAAAAGAGGAAATCTGTCACCGTTCTTACTGAATTTTCGACCCGATGTGTCATAGCACCGCAAATTGATAAAATAATTCGACAGTAGCCGAAGTTGAATACACTGCTACAATACACCTTTCGTCACACTCACCAATCGAACAAGCGTTAATGCCTCTCCCGCCTCTCCCTACCAGCGAATCTGAACCCTACCGCGATGCATTACGGCACGCTATCCGAAGCAGCGAAGCGCTGCTTGAATTCGTAGGCGTCAAATCCCCGCTCTTACCGCCTGACGTGCCCCAGAAGCCTGATTTTCCCGTGCTGGTACCAAGGGGATTCGCTGCGCGTATGAGATATGGTGATCCCAAAGACCCGTTATTGCGACAAGTGCTTGCGATTCATGATGAAAGCCTAGACGCGCCAGGCTTCGTCAACGACCCACTGGCTGAAGCGCAGACTGAAACAGACCTTATTCCGGCGCCAGCGTTGATTAAAAAGTATGAAGGTAGAGCGCTTTTGATCACCACCAGCGGTTGCGCGATAAACTGCCGTTATTGCTTTCGACGACACTTCCCCTACGCAGAGCACAGGGACCTTAAACACACACAAGCACTTGCCGCGATTTCAGCAGACGCAAGTGTTTCCGAAATCATTCTATCCGGTGGTGATCCGTTGCTGCTCGATGATCATGCACTGGCGACCCTCTTAACAAAACTTGAGGCGATACCCCATCTCAAAAGATTGCGTATCCATAGCAGGATTCCGATTGTGCTGCCCGAACGAATTACGTCTCAACTATTGTCGTTGCTGAAAAAAACAACACTGCGGACAGCGCTCGTAATACACGCCAACCACCCAAACGAGCTTAACAACCAAACTGCGAGCGCTCTCATCAATATAAAACAAGCAGATGTGCTGTTATTGAACCAGTCTGTCTTACTAAAAGGGGTCAACGACGATGCTTCCGTGCAGATAGCGTTAACCGAAAAATTATACGATCAAGGCGTTCTACCTTATTATTTGCATATGCCTGACCCGGTCGCAGGCACCTCACACTTCGACGTCAATGACGCAGATGCCAAAATGATTTACAGCAAAATGCAGGCGAAGCTACCAGGTTATCTTTTACCTCGCCTAGTCCGTGAAATACCTGGTGAACATTCGAAACATCTGTTGGATATACAGCTTAACGATGAATGAACAACAGGTACTTTCTCGTGTCATTCTCAGGGATCCTGATCAATCCTGTTGGTTCGAATACATCGACCCCGTCGATGTAATTTACACAGATCAAGTTGAGGAAGTCATACCACTCCTCACCAAACTGGAACGACTGGTCGCTGACCGTGAGTATTTCGCCGCCGGCTTTTTGAGCTATGAGGCCGCGTCTGCTTTTGACGCGCAACTCGTCACTCACACACCCGCGCAGCTACCACTCTTGTGCTTTGGGCTTTTCGACAAACGAGCCCGCTTAGATGCTTTACCCAAACAGCCAGAAATACCACATGGCGACTGGCAACTTGATAGCGATATCGATGCGTACAAAGCGCATATATCGACCCTGAGAGCGCACATCGAAGCGGGTGACATCTATCAGGTAAATTTTACATCGAGACTGGCATTAAACAGCGATCTTAACATTGGCACATTTGGACGTATTGCTGAACAAGCGACCTACGGTGCGTTTCTGGATGGTAGAAATTTTAGTATCCTTTCGGCCTCCCCTGAGCTATTTTTTCAGCGCAACGATAAGCATATTATCTGCAAACCTATGAAGGGCACCGCGAACCGCGGACTTTCTCATCTCGATGATTTGCAACAGGCAGACTGGCTGCGTTCTTCTACAAAGAATCAAGCAGAGAACCTGATGATTACGGATATGGTCCGAAACGACCTTAGCCGAATAGCTGAGGCGAACTCAGTGAAAGCATCGCAACTTTTTCACGTGGAACGTCATCCAACTGTGTGGCAGATGACATCGACCGTTTCAGCCCAGACAAGCGCAACTATTCCGGAAATATTTTCGGCCCTATTTCCGGGCGCGTCGATTACTGGCGCGCCAAAACACGCCAGTATGAGATTTATTAATGACCTAGAGTCTACGCCCCGAGAGATTTATACCGGCGCCATAGGATTGATTGCACCGGGTAAACAATCACTATTCAATATTGCTATCAGAACGGCATGGACTGACAAACGCTCTTGCACCAGTCATTACGGTGCCGGTGGAGGCATCGTGTGGGATTCTGATGCCGAGGATGAATATTCAGAATTACAATCAAAAACACAAATTCTCCGCAAGAAAGACCCCGAATTCAATTTGCTGGAAACCATGCGCTGGACACCCAACGAAGGCATATACCTAAAAGACACGCATCTCAAGCGACTATCGAACAGTGCTGAGTACTTTGCTTTTCAAATCGATATACCGTTACTCGAGGCACAACTCATCGAGGCAACAGAACACCTACCCCGGCTAACCCACAGGATCCGGGTAAAGCTCAGTAAAGAAGGTCAGTTTAAGCTGGATTGCGAACCCCTTCTCAATAAGGACCTGCCCCAGGACGTCGCTCTCGCGCGAGCACCCGTCTCTGCCCACAATGTACTGCTCTATCACAAAACGACTAAGCGTGAGATCTACGATAGTGCTGCGGCTTCAGTGCCTGAAGGCACTGAGGCACTACTACATAACAGCTCCGGATTTGTTACTGAGTCAGCAATCGCAAATATTGTGTTTGAGTGGCATGGAGAATTATTTACCCCACCTGTCAGTGATGGTTTGCTGCCGGGCATATTGAGAGAAACTCTCCTTGCGAACGAAAAAATAGGGGTCCGGTCCCTTCCGGTTGAGGATCTCAAAAATGTCGATGCGCTGTTTTTGATCAACGCGCTGCGCGGTTGGCGTCAGGCGAAACTTGTCCCTCAGTAATCCTGCTGTATCTCCAAGATCGCAGTGATCATTGCGTCCCGCGACCTGAACGCATATTCAGCTGAAGCAGTATCCAATATTTGAAGCGCTTTTCACCTGTGCTTTACTGCTTTGCGGCTGTTGCTTTACGTTAACGTAAACGTTACCCTTGCAAACATCACTGAAAATCACTCAACACCGATGCCTATCTACACCATCCGCGATTTAGCCAAAGAATTTGACATCACCACGCGCACACTTCGTTTCTACGAGGAAAAAGGACTGCTATCGCCTGACAGACAAGGCCAAATTAGGCTCTACAATGCAGGTGACCGCACGAGGCTCAAACTCATATTGAGGGGCAAACGTCTAGGACTCGATCTGCAAGAAAGTAGCGAAATCATTGCCATGTACAGTCCGGGCACCAACAATCAAAAACAGCTGAGAGCACTACTTGCTAAAATTGAAGAAAAGAAAACGCAACTTGTCCGCCAGCAGGAAGACCTCGACGCCATGTTCCAAGACCTTACGCTGTGGGAGCAGAACTGCACCCAGGCGCTATTGGATCCAGGAAACACTTAATAACTTGTTACGTAATATGAACCGGAGGAAATAATGAGTACATCCTACGCAATGCTCGACCACAACCTTGGCGAAGATATCGATATGCTACGGGAAACCGTGCGTCGTTTTAGCGAGGCAGAGATAGCCCCCCGGGCGCACGACATTGATAAAAACAACGAATTCCCAATGGACCTTTGGCGAAAGATGGGAGAACTTGGCGTCCTTGGTATCACCGTCAGCGAGGCGTTTGGCGGCAGCGACATGGGCTATCTTGCTCACGTCATCGCAATGGAGGAAATTAGCCGCGCCTCTGCCTCTGTTGGGCTGTCGTACGGCGCGCATTCCAACCTGTGCGTCAATCAGATATCAAAGAACGGTACCGATGAGCAACGTAGCAAGTATCTACCGAAATTGTGTTCAGGAGAACACATCGGCGCACTCGCCATGTCCGAGCCAGGTGCAGGATCAGATGTTGTCAGTATGGCTTTAAAGGCTGAGAAACAAGGTGATGTATACGTTCTGAACGGGAACAAAATGTGGATCACCAACGGCCCTGACGCCAACACCTATATTATTTATGCGAAAACGGACCCAGCGCAAGGGTCTAGGGGCATCACAGCTTTTATCGTCGAGCGAGATACTCCAGGTTTCTCGCGGGCATCGAAGCTCGACAAACTCGGTATGCGCGGCTCTAACACCTGCGAACTCGTATTCGAAAATTGCGAGGTACCCTTAACTAACATTTTAGGCAGGGAGAATGCTGGCGTGGGTGTATTGATGTCCGGACTCGACTACGAAAGAACCGTTCTTTCCGGCGGACCTTTGGGCATCATGCAAGCATGTATTGACATCGTTTTGCCTTACGTACACGACCGTAAACAGTTTGGCCAAGCGATTGGGGAATTTCAGCTTATGCAAGGCAAACTGGCGGACATGTACACCTCGCTTAGTGCAAGCCGTGCTTTCTTGTACGCGGTAGCCAGAGCATGTGATCGTGGCCTCGAGAGCCGAAAAGATGCGGCGGCTGTCATTCTCTATACGGCTGAACAGGCAACTCAAATGGCACTTCAGGCTATTCAGGCGCTGGGTGGCAATGGGTACATCAATGACTTTGCAACCGGACGCCTACTTAGAGATGCAAAGCTTTATGAAATCGGCGCTGGGACATCCGAGGTTCGCAGAATGTTAATTGGTCGGGAATTGTTTGCTGAGTCAGCATAAAAAACCGGACATGCACCAGACGATCTTTTTAACAAGGTAGAGAAAATGAGCATCATTATTACAAAAGTTAACCCGCGTTCGGAGGACTTTTCCGATAATCAGGCCTACATGTCACACCTTATCAACGATCTGACTGAGGTCGTGGCCTTGATCAAACAAGGCGGTGGCGAAAAAAATCAGGCACGCCATATCAGTCGCGGAAAACTGCTCGTCAGAGACAGAATTGATGCGCTGATTGACCCTGGTACGCCATTTCTCGAGTTGTCTCAGCTAGCCGCGCATAGGACCTACGACGATGTCATTCCGTCTGCAGGGATCATAACGGGTATTGGTGTGGTTAATGGTCAGGAATGCATGATCGTTGCTAACGACGCCACCGTAAAGGGTGGCACTTATTATCCATTGACAGTGAAAAAGCATCTGCGTGCGCAATCGATCGCTTGGGAAAATCACCTGCCCTGCATTTATTTGGTTGACTCTGGAGGCGCAAACCTACCGAATCAGGATGAGGTTTTTCCCGACAAAGATCACTTCGGCAGAATATTTTTCAACCAGGCAAACATGTCAGCTGAGAACATCCCACAAATTGCCGTCGTCATGGGCTCATGCACCGCCGGTGGCGCTTATGTCCCGGCAATGTCAGATGAGTCAATCATCGTCAAAGACCAAGGCACCATTTTTCTTGCAGGTCCCCCCCTCGTTAAAGCGGCAACAGGAGAGGAAGTCACAGCGGAGGAATTAGGCGGCGCTGATGTACATACCAGAGACTCTGGCGTGGCGGATCACTATGCGGTCAGTGATCACCACGCACTCAATATTGCCCGCGACAGAGTCAGTCGTTTTAATCGCGTCAAGCACGTGACGCTAGACGTCAAGACACCGGAAGCCCCGCTGTACGACGCTACAGAGCTTAATGGCATTATCCCGCGGGATTCCAAGAAACCCTTTGATGTTCGAGAGATCATCGCACGGATAGTTGATGCGTCAGAGTTTGATGAATTCAAAGCCCGCTACGGTACGACGCTTGTTTGTGGTTTCGCACGCATTCACGGCTATCCGGTGGGCATTGTGGCAAACAACGGCGTGTTGTTTAGCGAGTCCGCACAAAAAGGCGCGCACTTCATTGAATTGTGTGGCCAGCGAAAAATACCGCTTTTATTCCTGCAGAACATCACCGGCTTTATGGTGGGTAAACAATATGAAAGCACCGGCATCGCCAAACACGGTGCAAAAATGGTGACAGCTGTCGCCTGTGTGAAGGTACCGAAAATTACAATTATTATCGGCAACTCATACGGCGCCGGAAATTACGGTATGTGTGGTCGTGCATATGATCCCAACTTTTTGTTTATGTGGCCCAATGCCAGAATTTCGGTCATGGGCGGCGAGCAGGCCGCAGGCGTACTGGCTCAAGTGAGGCGAACTCAGATTGAAGCGAAAGGCGACACTTGGTCTGAAGCAGAGGAAGTAGCATTTAAACAGCCAGTGATCGATAACTTCGAAGAAGAGGGGCACGCGTATTACGCCTCTGCGCGACTGTGGGATGATGGCATTATTGCACCTCAGGACACTCGCCGCGTGGTCGCGATGTCATTATCCGCAGCACTGAACAAACCCATTGAAGAAACGCGCTTTGGCGTGTTCCGAATGTAGGGAGCTAACATGTTTAAAAAAATCCTAATTGCCAATCGTGGCGAAATTGCCTGCCGAGTGATCAGAACAGCCAAAACTCTCGGTGTTGCAACCGTTGCAGTCTATTCCGATGCTGATGCTAATGCCCTGCATGTTTCAATGGCTGATGAGGCTGTGCACGTAGGTGGGTCAGCACCGGCGGACTCTTACCTTAGACAGGAACGCATTCTACAAGCAGCAAAACTCACCGGCGCCGAGGCAATTCATCCGGGATACGGTTTTCTCTCAGAAAACGCAGCATTTGCTGACTTATGCACAAAGGCTGGCATTGCGTTTATTGGTCCACCGGTTACCGCAATTGAAGCGATGGGATCGAAATCAGCAGCGAAGCACATCATGGCGTCCGCCGGTGTGCCCATCCTGTCGGGTTACCATGGCGCAGATCAGACGCCCAAAGTACTAAAAGATGCAGCGGATGCCATCGGTTATCCAGTGCTTTTAAAAGCTGCGGCAGGCGGTGGCGGTAAAGGCATGCGCCAGATTCATTCAGCTGAAGCGTTTGATGAGGGACTTGCAGCTGCGAAACGCGAGGCTCAATCTAGCTTCGGCGATGAAGTCATGTTGGTTGAAAAATACCTGCTTGATCCCAGACACGTTGAGGTGCAGGTGTTTTGCGACAAACATGGTAATGGCGTCTATCTGTTTGAACGTGATTGCAGTGTGCAACGTCGACATCAAAAAATTATTGAAGAGGCACCTGCGCCAGGTATGTCGCCAACGCTACGAGAAGCCATGGGGAAAGCAGCAGTCAAGGCCGCGCTAGCGATCGATTACGTGGGCGCAGGCACCGTCGAATTTTTATTATCTGCTGATGACACTTTTTTCTTCATGGAAATGAATACTCGCTTACAGGTTGAACATCCTGTGACTGAGATGATTACCGGTCAAGATCTCGTCGAATGGCAATTATGTGTCGCTGACGGTCAAACACTGCCGCTGACTCAGGCTGAACTTCAAATACAAGGTCATTCATTCGAAGCAAGAATCTACGCAGAAGATCCAGAAAATGATTTTCTACCCGCCGCGGGCACGCTGAAACTGTTACAAACCCCAACAGCGTCCAGCCATGTCAGAGTTGACAGCGGCGTAAGCGAGGGTGACGAGGTTGGTGTTTTCTATGATCCAATGATTGCGAAACTTATTGTCTGGGGTCAGGATCGCGAGATGGCATTACAGCGCTTGACGAAAGCGCTGGCCGGATATCGCGTGCGCGGTGTCACAACCAACATTGAATTTCTGAAATCGCTAAGCACAAACAAAGCATTTGTTGAGGGACAGGTTCATACCGGGTTCATTGAACAACACAGAGAGGCCTTGTTTGAACGAGATAACCATCGCGCTGAGCAATTTTTGGCAATGGCCATGTGCTATCTTGTGCTTGCTCAAACGACAAAGATAAACCCACGCGAATCTGCTCGCACTGACCCCGCGAGTCCCTGGCGCAAAGGTGACAACTGGCGCTTAAATGCGCCCTGCGAGCACTCAAGAACGATAGTCTTTCAGGGCGAAGAGTTGCATTTAAGCGCAGAAGAAATTGGCAATCAGCAACAGCGGCGTTTCAAAGTCAAAACACCTGAAATAACCGTTGAAGTGGACGCTGAACTTATAAGAGATCAACTAAAAGTCACCATCGAAGGCTATCAGCAAACAGCCAGTGTTTTTCAAACGCAGGAAAAAGTATCGATATTTACTGATCGAGCGTCGTTTGATTTCGAGACAAAACCCTTGTTTGCTTCAGAGGACTTAATCGATGATATGGACACAGGGTTTATCGCGCCTATGAATGGCACGATTATAGAAATCCTTGCGTCGCCAGGACAGAGCGTGGCCTCCGGTGCAACACTGATCATTATGGAAGCCATGAAAATGGAGCATGCCATGCAAGCGCCAGTCGATGGCATTGTTGGTGAAATTTTTTACAACGTCGGGGATCTTGTCGAGGGTGGCACCACCCTTCTGGATTTTGAGGCTTCAGAATGAAACTAACGGAGTCTCATTACCCCTTCCTGTGCAATCGTCACGACACGTTCACCTGAAAGGTTATACATCGCGCCAAAAGCAAGTCCTCTGCCTGCACTCGCTGCAGGACTGTGTAAATCATACAGCAGCCATTCGTTAAAGACCGGTTGCTGGTGAAACCACATGCTGTGGTCGAGACTCGCGCCACTCTGCTGGCCTTTGCCCGCGTGGGGTCGCCAGGCAGTGTCTAACAGAGACCGATCGCTAGCATAAACGACCATGGCCATATGGACCTTCGGATCGTCTGGCAACTCTCCGTTTGCTCTCACATAAATCTGTTGATCAGGAGGCAGGTTTTTATTACCGGTAATCTCCGTCGCCATTCTTACGTCAATTGGCATTTCGTGCCAGCGCTCTCTGCCCCTTAATTGATCTCGATTAGGCAGGTCTTCGGGCTCAACCAAGGCAGGTGCAACGTCCTGATGAACGACCCCGGCTTCTTCGCGCTGAAAGCTCGCCTGTAACTGAAAAATAACCTCATCATTTTGAACTGCTGACACGTTACGGGCGCGAAAATTTTTTCCTTCTTTCACGCGTGTTACGTTGAACACAATCTCAGCGTTGGGGCGACCGGGTCTAAGGAAGTAGGCATGGAGAGAATGCAACGGAAAATCGTCAACACTCAGTTGCGCGGCCATTGTCGCCTGAGCAGCCACCATGCCACCGAACAAGCGAGAATTTTCAGTGACGCCGCCTTCTCCAGAACCGCCTGTGTAAACATCGGTTTCACGCTGTTGTAAATCCAGTCGCCTGATCAGGCGTTGTAACAATGACATTAAGTGATATTTTTCCAATAGGTGTCTTTGCGGCAGATAAGACCATCTCGTACGGGATAAACGTCGACAACATTGACGTGATAACTCGTACCGTTTTCATCGATGCCCCTGGTCGTAAACATCTGCAAAATAACGTCGCCTGCTGCACGCTCGGTCAAATTTTCATATGTCACATCACGCCAGTGTTCTTGCCGCCACGAGAGTTCTTCAAGCAGGCCATCTATTCCTTTGATGACTCGACCAGTCGGGCTTTCATCACCATAATGTTGATGCCATTCAAAGTCCGGCGTGGTCGCAGCAAGCAATCGCTTTTTGTCACCCGTGCCGTAGCCTTTTCTAAATTCAGCCATGACAGCTAACATTTCTTCATCGGTCATCACATTACACCCATCATCAATAATGCTCACTAAAGGCTTGCGATCCTTGGCCACAAATCGTCCGCACCAGATCGACACATTTCGCGACCAATCAATTCTTGCCATTCGCGCTCGTTGCCGTATTCCTCGCGCCAGCACCACAGACGCCTTGTTCTGTGATTTAGGTGATGCTCCAATGTATATCCGATCGCGCCCATTACCTGATGCGCAACTTCTGCGCACGGGCCACATGCCTGCCCTACTCGAGACTTAGCGAATGCAACTTCAAGCCCAACCGGTTGTTGAAGCTCGACAAGAGAGTCCGCAGCACGAATGCTGGCAGCAACATCACCAGCCATTGTCGCCAGTTGATGTTGAATAGCCTGAAATTTCGAAATCGATCGTCCAAACTGTTGCCTCGTTAGCGAGTAGTCTACGACTAATTCCAGCGCGCTTTCCAATGCCCCCGACATCATGACTGAACGGGTCATCGCACCAAGACGAAGCACGTAGTCTTGTAGATCGTTCGGCGCCTCGTAAACGTCATCAGCCCCAAGTGCAAGGTTGATTTGAATAGCATCCCTTGGCTCTCCGGCAATGCTTACTTGCTCTGTCAGCTCGACCTTATTCCTGTCGACCACACAGAGCACATTTGCACCTTGCTGTCGTGCCGGTATGTAAATTCTTTCGGCCCACCGTCCAAAAGCAACCGCATCAGCTTTTCCGGTCAACGTATTGTTCGCTGATAGCTCAAACTCGCCGTTGGCCACAGTTACAACACCGCCTGCAAAGGACGTTGCGCCGACGTAATTTGCCAACGATGCGGCGATAAACGTTTCAGCGATGGGTATTGGTGCGGCAAATCGCGCCGCGCAGCGAATCACGGTCAGCGAATCTCCCATCTCGCCGCCAGCACCCCCCAAATGCTCGGGTAATCCGGCGAGAATCAGTCCATTCTCACTCAGTGTTTGCCAAAGTTCAGTGGCGAATTCACCGGACTCTGTTGCGTCTACAATACCCGGTGTACAAAAGTCTGACAGAATTCTGTTTGTCGTCTCGATAATTAGACGAGTCTCTTCTTTCATTTCTTATCTCCCTGCCCGCACGCGCTAAATTTAGCTCATACGACAGTCATTAATTGGTTTTATCTCAAGCCCAGACCGCGCGCGATGACACCTCGCAAAATCTCCCGGGTACCACCTCGCAGCGTAAAAGAAGGCGCATGTAAAATAGTATCGTTCAGGGTTGCTAGAAAATGTGCAGACGCGTGTTGAGGTAAGATCGGGCGGACAATCTCAGGCACAATACGCTCGAAATTGTTACCCAGCTCTTTGATCAAAGCAGCTTCCGTATTTGGCGCTTTGCCTTCTTCCAACATGCCGGCGACAGAAATTGACATTCTTCTCAGTATCACCAATTCGCTAACCAGCTTTCCAATGAGTGCTGCTTGCTCATCCGTTGGGTTGTCTCCCACTTCCCTTACCAACTCCTGTATCACCAGAAAAGAAGAGAGAAATCGCTCGGGACCACTGCGTTCGTAACCCAATTCACTTATGACCTGAACCCAACCATTGCCAGGCTCACCGATCACTTGATCATCCGGTACAAAAACGTCGTCGAAGAAAACCTGATTAAAATCACTTTCTCCAGCCAAATTTTTGATACCTCGAACCGTTACATTGGGATCATCAAAGCCGATCAGCAACTGACTCATTCCCGCGTGCCGGTTTTCTGAAGCAGGCTCTGTCCGCACAAGAGCGACCATGTAATGATTCAGGTGTGCCCCACTCGTCCAGATCTTACTGCCGTTTACAAGCCATCCACCGTCAACTTTAACGGCACTTGTCCTGATAGAAGCTAAATCCGAACCCGTGTCTGGTTCACTCATACCAATGGAGAAGAAACTTTCACCACGCGTAATAGGTGGCAAGAATCGTTGTCGTTGTTCTTCTGTGCCAAACTTCAACAATAGCGGGCCACTCTGTCGATCTGCAATCCAATGCGCAGCTACCGGAGCACCAGCGGCGAGAAGCTCTTCTGTCACCACATAGCGCTCGAGAAATGAACGTTCACTCCCGCCGTATTTCTTGGGCCAGGTCATGCCAATCCAACCTTTCTTCGCGAGTCGCTGACTAAACTCAGCGGATGCGCCCGTGTTGAAATCAGAGTTAGGAAACCAGCCTGTCTCCTCGTCAAGAAAAGCCCGCACTTCCTTGCGTAACTCGTCAGCCGCTTCCGGTAATGAAACGGGCTCGAAATTTAACCCCTGAAACATTGTTTATCCTCGATCGAATACAAAACGCACAACAGTACCGACTTTTGACACTTTTTGCACGTTGATCAATCGACACAACTGCGCGTATTAGCTATCTAGCGCTTGCCAACATTGGTTTTTTTGATTCTCAAAAAATTGGGAAGTGTGTGCTACGAGGCAAACTCCCAAGCTAATTCTGCAGCGCTTAGACGGATTCAGTGTATAAACACTAAGCCCGAGGTGAGAGTAGGAGAGTTGCCATAAACCAAAACATAAGATCAGCGCCTTAGGCCGACGAAAACTGAACCGCGTCTGCTTACCATTTGCAGTTAAATACACCTTCGATAATCCAGCACCCGCTACACCGAGCGAAAATGTTTGCTATAGTCGAGCCCAGTTTTCAAAAATCAGGATAAAAAAATGAAAGAACAGTACGGGGATGTCTCGGTCACAATGCTGGAAGGGTTTGTCGCTCAATGCGAAATCAATCGACCACCAAACAACTTTTTCGACCTTTCGCTCATCCGCGACCTAGCCGAATGTTTTGAAGATCTCGATGAAAACAGCGCATGCAGGGCAATCGTCTTGTGTTCAAATGGTAAACATTTTTGCGCCGGTGCTAACTTTTCATCTCCCGACAGAAAACCGGAAGGCGATGTGCTAAGCGCCAAATCAGCCGACACTCGCAACCCACTTTACACGGAAGCGGTAAGACTGTTTCGGTGCAAAAAACCAGTGATTGCGGCCGTTCAGGGTGCAGCAGTTGGCGGCGGTTTTGGACTGGCGATGATGGCCGACTTCAGAGTTGTTTGTGAAAACACGAGGATGACCGCCAATTTTGTAAAACTCGGTTTCACACCCGGGTTTGGCTTAACCCACACATTACAGAGAGTCGTCGGTCCGCAGAAGGCTAACCTACTGTTTTATACCGGACGACGCATCAATGGCGAGACTGCAATGGAATGGGGTATCGGCGATATTTACGCCGATGTTGACTCCATTCGGGATTCAGCGACAAGCCTTGCGCGAGAAATCGCGGAGAATGCCCCGCTCGCATTGATATCCGTTAGAGAACAGATGCGTCCTGGTCTCGCTGATGCCGTGCAAGCAGCAACAGATATTGAAGGCAGCGAGCAATACTGGCTTCAGCGGACTGCAGACCATAAGGAGGGCGTTGCTTCCGTCGCAGCCCGTCGCGCTGGAGACTTTCAAGGTAAGTAAGAATAAAAGCGACTAAATCAGCTTCGCGCTTTGAGCAGGATGCCTTATTACATGAGGTGTCCTGCAGTTAGAGTACCTCTGCTAAGGCATTAAACCTTTGCCACACATAGTCGATTTCATCTGCTGGTGTGCGTCCACACCGGACAAGCACCAAATCTTTTTCAGGCACACACATAATACGCTGGCCATCGTAGCCGCTACAGTAAAACCATGCGGTATCATCCGGCTTCAACCACCATTGTGCACCATAGGCCTGCGCTGCGTCGCGATAAGTGATAGATCGAGCATAGTCTACCCAATCACGTGTCAGTATTTCGGTTCCGTCCCAGGTACCACCTCTCAGATAAAGTAAACCAAAACGTGCGAAATCACGCGGTGTTGCAAACAAAAAAGATGAACCGATAAACGTGCCAGAGGTGTCGAATTTTGGCGTGGCTGTCTTTATCCCGATAGGATCAAACAATTGATCGTTCATAAAACGGAGCATACCCGACGCGCCGTCACCAACTACGTCTTTCAGAATTCGGCATATTATATTTGTCGTACCACTGGAGTAAGACCAATGCGTTCCGGGTTCATGAATCAACGGCTTATTGGCTGCAAACGCTCCAGTGTCGTGACGGCCCTCGTATTGCAACATGGGGATCACATCGGATGTTTGTCCATCAATGTAATCCTCACTAAACTCAAGGCCCGAGGACATTCGAAGTAGTTGATCTAAAGTAATATTTCTTCTTTCATCATTTTGCCATTCCGGCACCGGCGCAGGTTCGTAAATATCAAGCTTTCCCTGCTTCACCAGAATACCAACCAGCGCATGCGTGATGCTTTTGGCCATCGACCATGAATACTGCAACACACCCGATTTCGCGCCAGCATCATAGCGTTCATAGACTAACTCGCCGCCCTGCACAATCGCCAAAGCATAGGTCACTCCCTGCGATTCTGTTAAGTCGAAAATTTCATCACACAGCTTTTCGAATCTCGCTGGGTCGTTCGTGCGAATCGTATTCTTTGCCCATGATCTTGTGGGCCACGCAACCCCTTCAGGCTGCTCCGGTAAATTGGGAAGATTGGCGTCTATCGTGTTCAATTTAAGCACCTGATTTTTCTCGCACAGATTTATGATCGATTAGTTTTTCATTTAATACTCGCTACCATGTGCTTGGATGAACGTAAAAGCAAACTAATCTCTCATTGGCAAACAGGCGCATCATAGGCGCTCGCCGTGCGCCTACTATCCCGAATGCAGAATACCCACCGACCTGAAAAAATCGTAACATCAGTGACACGCTTCGACTGCACTTGCTAATATTAACTCAGCAATATCGCTATCAGGTTACAGTCCGTTGGAGACTTTTATGTTGAAAAACATGCCGGAACAAGGCCAGAAATGGTCAGCGCTGAAAACCGAGATGGTCAGCCGAGGAGGCGGAGATGCAAAGTGGCGCGAGGGTAAAACCGCTGTTTATGTATTTAATGCTGGCGAAGACGTCGCACGTGTGCAGAAAGAGGCCTATGCCCTCTATATGTCGGAGAATGGCTTAGGGCCAGCAGCATTCCCTTCCCTCAAGCAAATGGAAGATGAAGTCATTGGCATGGGGTTGTCATTACTCCACGCGCCGGAAACAGCATCTGGTTCGATCACATCTGGCGGCACTGACTCGATCACGATGGCGATAAAGGCAGCACGCGACTATCATCGCTCAACACATCATACCTCGGCTACTCAAACGCTGAATATTGTTGCACCTTTTTCCGCGCACCCGGCATTCGACAAAGCCGCGAAAATGATGGATTTAGAACTTCGGCGAATTCCCTGCGGACAAAACTTGCTAGCGGATCCCACAGCGATGTCAGCCGCTATTGATGTAAACACCATGATGATTGTGGGCTCTGCTCCCTGTTTCCCTTACGGCTTGATCGACCCGATAGCGGCGCTTGGCCAAATCGCTGAGCGGGAAAATAAATGGCTTCATGTTGACGCTTGCGTTGGCGGCTACATTGCCCCGTTTGTTCGCATGAACGGTGCCGATATCGCGCCCTTTGATTTTGAGGTACCAGGCGTCACCTCTATGTCTGCAGACCTGCACAAGTACGGCTATTGCGCCAAAGGCGCGTCTTCTGTGTTGTTTCGATCGGAGGACTTAATGGCGCATATGATCTTTGATTGCGATGGCTGGCCCGGTGGCCGCATGATCACGCCAACTTTGTCCGGCACACGTCCCGGTGGCGCTATATCAGCGGCATGGGCAGTCATGAACTATCTCGGCGTGGAAGGATATAAAACCAAGCAAAAAATGGTTACAGATGCGCGCGAAACGATTGAAGAAGGCGTCAAGGCACTAGGCTTTGAAGTACTAGGCACGCCGCAGGTTGGCATTGTGGCGTTCAGCCATCCTAGCGAAAATGTTTTTGCCATTTACAAGCAAATGTACAAATTGGGATGGTTTACAAGTTTGACAACAGCACCCCGAGCACTGCATCTAATGCTTTCACCTTTTCACCTAGAGGTAACAGACGTCTATCTAGCGGATCTGGAAAGCGCCCTTGAGAGAGTGATGTCTGGAGATACCGATGCAGTCACTGAGTCACGCTACAGCTAGCAACTAATCATCGACTGCGCGGCGCAGTTTCTTTTTCTGGCCTTGTCGTGTTTTACGATCCAGACGTTTTGTAACAGAGCGGTAGGTAGGCCTGGTAGAACGCCGAACCTTGCGCTGTACCTGTGCTTTATTGAGCAGATCGTCCAAACGAGACAAGGCCTCTTGCTTGTTTTTTTCCTGACGTCTGCTGTTTTGTGCTTTGATAATAATGACACCAGCGTCCGATACTCGTCGATCTCGCAACGTTAACAATCGTGCCTTGAGCTCAGCGGGCAAGCTAGATCTGTTGACATCGAACCGAAGGTGAATAGCTGTTGAGACTTTATTGACGTTTTGACCGCCTGGACCACTGGCGCGAACCGCAGAAAACTCGATTTCGGTTTCTGGAATGTCGTCCACACTTAATCGCATGACGAATCAGGCCCTCGACATGAATTTTGCATTGGTCGTATTTACTTTGACTGATTCGCCCTGCTCAATATATTCGGGCACCTGAATAACCAGACCAGTGGACATGGTCGCCGGCTTGGTCCGAGCGCTCGCAGACGCACCTTTGATGCCCGGTGCTGTCTCGGTTATTTCCATCACCACAGACTGAGGCAGATCAATCGCGGCTATCTCACCATCGACAAGCAACGCAGTAATGCCTTCAAGTCCGTCAATAATATACTCCAATTGACCGTCGAGTGTTTCACTACTCAAACCATACTGACTGTAATCTTCATTGTTCATAAAAATATATTGATCGACATCGATATAGGAAAAAGAAACCTGAACTCGCTGGCAATCAGCGGGCCGAATCATATCATCACCCTTGTAAGATTCGTCTCTCTTCTGACCAGTAATGAGATTATTAAAACGCACTTTGTAGAGTGTAGAGGCACCTCGGGAGGAGGGACTCTTGGCTTCAAGATGTTTAACGATATGCGGGGAGCCGTCTATTTCGACAACTTCACCTTTCTTGAGATCGCTGGCTTTTGGCATGACGAGTTCACTGCGCTGAGAAAAACCGCATTGTACACCGCGAGAAGCTCAGCTGTGAGCTAAACGCCCTTATTTATCCAACGATTGGCGTTATCGACATTCCAAAATAGTCTGAATTGGATATCACCGACCAATTTTAAAATAGTGAGGTACAAACGAAGCAACTGATAATCAGACACACGAGACGTGACGATGGCCGCTTTGTAGTCCGAGCCTCTGCGAACCGTAAATGCTTTTAACATTGGGGGTAACCGGCGCACTTCGCTGATCGGTACCCGCTTCAAGTCAATTGCGCTGCAATCCCAAATGCAGTGCATGCCCTCAACAAACCTCTCATCATCAAATATCTTTGCATAGCCGGCGCCGAGTTCATCCGCGGTGGTTGTGCCACTCAGCCTCATGACGACCAGATTATTAAATTGCTCAAAGTCACATTCAAGCGCCAACTTCAGATCCTTAAAATTTGGGTAGTTACACCTTGATTGGATCCACGATACTGACTTTCTATGGTGTATAGTGGAACTTCGCGAATTTAGCCATCTATGCTGTTCGCGAGTCCAATACTTTCCGGCATAAATTGTGTCCGGTTATTTACATTTGCTAGCGACCCGTTAGTACAAAACAATTACCAAAGGAGAAATAAATGACAATTGGAGTTATCGCTAAACTTAAAATTCAGGAAGGTAAGAACGCTGAGTTCGAATCAACTTTTCTGGAACTTCAGGCCGTGGTTGCGAGCAGCGAACCGGGCAACAATTTCTATTCGTTGCATCAGTCACGAGAAGACAAAAATGTCTATATTGTTCTTGAGCAGTATACAGACCAGGAAGCACTCGACGCTCATGGAAAGTCCGAGCACTTTAGATCAATCGGCGGCAAACTCGGACCGTTTATGGCCGGCGCTCCGGAAATAGAATATGTCGACGGCGTGGGTTAATAGAAGCCCTAGAAGTCTCCTGAAACACGCTTTGCGACGATCAATAAGCGTGTTTTAAGAGAGAGCACTGTATAAAAACGGTAAAGACTCATCCATTCGATAGTCAATGCCCGAGTGGTTATCCGGGAATTCAGCGTAATGGTGCTGAATACCGAACTGCTCAAGTTTTCTGACAAAACGACGCGCTCCGAAAGCGAGTGCATACTGGTCTTTTGTTCCACAATCAATATAAAGCGCCTTAAGAGAACGCAGATTCCGCTGCGCCAACTCAGACTCGATTATTTCGATCGGATCCCATTTAAGCCAAGCACGCCAGCGCTCGGGAATAATTTCACAGGTGTCCGTTGTAAAAGGTAGCTGAATCCCAAACGAACTTTTCGGATCAGGATCATAGGTTGCGGCCATGGCAAGCACCATCAGGGTTTCGAAGTCAGTACCTGACATTTTCTGATTGGAAATCAAACCAGACATGAAGGATTCAATGCTACCGCCAGCTTTTTCGAGCGTCATGATCGTATTCGCAAAATCATTTTGGTAAACCAGATCAAATGCCATGTCACCGGAATGGCACGCTACTGCAGCCCAGTGATCTGCGTGACACATGCCATGCACTATCGCGCCGTACCCACCGCTGGACTTACCAAACACACCACGATGTTCGGGACCCGGTTTAATACGGAAATTTCCTTCAAGCGCCGGGAGCATTTCCTCTGTTAAATAAGTTGCCCAATTTCCCATCGCTAAAGAATCAATGTACTGATTACCACCCAACGAAGTAAAACAATCGGGTAACGCTATGATCACTTCGCCCATATTACCCGACGCAATGAGCCTCTCCACGCGCTGAGGTACGCTTTCACCAAAACCTTTCCAGCCTACATGGGAGAGTCCACTCCCGGTATAGCCCACAAGATCCACCAGCAACGGATATTCCTGCGTTGAAGTGTCGTAATTCGCAGGTAAATAGACCGCAACTTCCCGATCAACGGGATCTCCTAACAGGTTCCCTGCCAACGCCACGGAATGGATGGTAATTGTTTCGACGCGACCTCTAAGGGCATTGAAATTATGAGCAGGCATGATGTGTTCCTTGGGTCTAGCGGTGATTCTCGAGGCATATCATGCGGGGATACACCGAAGAAGAAAAGGACTAAATGGCATGCTACTTACTGTTGTTCCGTGATAAGTTACGGCATCGAATATCCTCAACTCGCTGGTCAGAAGACAGGAAATAATGAGCAAACCTTCAATTCAGAAACTCGACTTCTTGACAAAGTTCTATTACGGATTTGGCGCAGTTGCAAACGGCGCAAAAAGTAATGGCTTTAATTACCTGCTTTTGTTTTTCTATAGCCAAATTGTCGGCCTGCGTGCAGACCTCGTCTCGGTCGGAATTTTAATCGCGTTAATCTTCGATGCAATTTCTGATCCGATGGTTGGATACATTTCCGATAACACCCATTCAAAGTGGGGACGACGCCACCCCTTTATGTATATGGCAGGATTGCCAGTAGCGGTCGCTTATTACTTCCTTTGGTCCCCTCCAGATTGGGATCAAACAGGACTGTTTCTCTATTTTGTTTGCACGGCCGTGGTCATAAGGACGCTCATTACCTTTTATGAAATTCCATCTACTGCATTGGTAGCAGAACTCACCGACGACTATGACGAGCGCACGGAAATGATGAGCTACCGGTACTTCTTCGGCTGGTGGGGCGGCCTGACGATGGCGGTGCTGAACTACCTCGTTTTTCTCCCTGAATCAAAAGGCGGCACGGAATACATCGAGGGCTGGGGAAACTATGGTCTCACTGCATCAATCATTATCTTTATTTCAATTTACGTCAGCGCTATCGGCACTCATCGACATATACCGAACCTAAAGCAACCGCCACCCATGGCGCCCTTCAATTTAAAGAGAACAACCTCGGAAATTAAAGAGACACTCAGCAATCGCTCGTTCTTTGCGCTATTTATATTTGCCTTATTGTATGCCGTGGCCGCCGGCGTCTCGACCTCTCTTAGCATTTATTTTTCTAGACACTTTTGGGAGTTTACGACTTTTCAAATAGGTATCATGAACTTACCCTATTACCTTTCTGCATTAATTGCACTGTTCATTGCGCCACGCATTTCGAAGTGGCTTGGAAAGAAAAAAGGGGCAATGACGATTACCGGCTTGGCGTTCGCGCTCGCACCGATGCCATATATTTTGCGCATGTTGGGATGGTTTCCGGAAAACAATGCAGCCCCCTACATACTGATGATCGGAGACTACTCTCTCGCCATTAACGTGTTGTTTAACACGCTAATCGTCTTCAATACCATTGAAGTAACCCTTGTGATCACCTCCGCTTCATTAGTCGCAGCGATGATTGCTGATGTTGTCGAGGATAGCGAAATAAAAACCGGCAGAAGGTCTGAGGGAATATTTTTTGCAGCTAACAGCTTTTCACAAAAAGCGGTTAACGGTCTTGGCGTTGTCGTCGCGGGACAAATACTTGCCTACGTGCAATTTCCTACCCAAGCAAAACCGGGCGAAATTCCAGAGGAGACGCTGTTCGATTTAGCACTGCTGTACGTGCCTGTCTTGTTGTTTTTCTACCTTCTGGCACTGATGGTGCTGAATGTCTACCAGATTAATCGAGACGACCATGAACAAAATCTGCGTGAACTTACCGGGCAAAATAGTTAGCGGAATTACCCAGTGCACGATGCGTTGTGTTTAACCACGATGCGATATCCAACCAAGACAGCGGCACTAGCCGCCAAAGTTTGTTGACGACTTGCGCTTGCCGAGCTTCCCGGCCCCATAACTTACTAGCGCAGATATGGTCGAAGCGAGTGCCTCCACGCTCATCAAAGCAGCCACCCTAATTCTGTCCCATATTTTTACACTTGCCATTTGGTCGAATCGATCATTGACCTTACCGAGAATCGGATGATTGTCACTCATGGATTTTATACTTGGGAATACTTTACCGAGGTAAAAAAGTGCAACCGCAAGGAACAGTAAACCGGGGATAATCGGAATAATAATACCCGCGAGACCAATGACCAACATCAGTAACGCGATCGCCAAGTAAGCAAGTTTTTTCCCCGAACTATCTCGAGGCTTGCCTGTATACCCAACATCAAGCCCGTCAGATTCGTATTCCCGATTTCGCCAATGTTTGTGACTTCCAAATGTCTTTCTCATACTCGTTTCCTACAGTGATACCTATTTGGCTGATGGCTAAGCCACCCCCCAATCTTCTGCATGATCTATGCCAAACGTATCAGAGCCGGCTAAAAAACCACTATCATGCTGATTTAATTGATATTTTTCCTTGACGCAATATGACCGACGTTGGCAGATCAATGGGCAAATTCACCAAACTATGGCGAAAAGGTCGTTCGAGGCAAAAAAGCAGGTCTCACTTCAAAGATCAGCTTCAGCAGCTTTTTATTGTATATAAACATGCTCCGCGTCACGTTAATCCTGCGGAAAATTGATAAGCTTAAGCGTGACAGTCTCGCCAAGCCCTGGTTCGACACCCGGACACAATAAAATGCCAAGCAATGGTTCTTACAAGCAACCGACTCGCACTGCGAACGTCGCCTCGAAAATCGTCGCGGCAGAGGCGAGTATTCCTGTCCAGCGGCTTACCGAGCAGCAACTTGCTACGGCACTCAGAGGTCATTACACACCTTCGGAAAAGCCTGATGAAACAATTCAGCCAGAAGCATTGCTGGCATTGCTACAACAATTATCTGCACGCTCGACAGACCAAAACGTAGATACGATTGCAATACGAATTCAGAGGCTCCATCCAGACACTCGCTTAACGCCAAAAGATACTGTGCTGATCAACTATGTGGATGATTGCATTACTGAAATTCTTCGACAAACTGATTTAGATTTTAGAATCGAGGTGTTTATCCGAGAGTTGGCGCCGCTAGTGGTAATCGAAGCGATGAACAATGGCGTCAAGTCGCTCATGAACGACCTGCCCATACTTTCCTTGATGGATTTACTGATCGAGCGAGGCATCGGCTGGAGTGAGGATCTCGGCATCCTCGGGTTACAGTTTATAGAGAAAATTGAAGCCAGCGTGCGCGCTCTAGTCACAGGTCGCACGACACTGGATCAATGTTTTAAAGAGCTGACAGCGCTATGCGAGAAAGAAAATCCAATTTTTGAAAAAATGGAGCACAAACTTTGTGAATCTGCGCTGACAAACCTTGCGGGCCAAAATGCGCGCTACTCTTCCACCCTGCTATTAAACGAAAAAATGGCTTCCCGAAAACTGCCCTTATTCATTATCTTTATGCTTCAGGGCTCCTGGTATGAGTTTCTCCAACAGGTCTATAACTACCAAGGGCCTCAGTCGAAGTTCTGGGCTACCGCGAGCAAATTAACAGACCTATTGTCCTGGTCTCTTCAGGGAACGACCAGTGACACGGCTCGACAGAGAGAGATCATTTTAAAAATGCCCGGACAGATTCTCGACTTCTGCGACAAAATGTCTTTTGATACCAAATCACTCGAAGCTTGTTTAGCGGATATCGAGGCAGAGTACGCAGCAATTCTCGCCGGTACTCCATCTGAACCCTGCGACTTTGAACTGATACCGCTCGATGTTAATCATGCGGAGAACCAGAGCGACCTTAGCAATGAACTCAGACAACACATCAGCGAAATACGCGTAGGCCAGTGGTATTTATTCGACGATAAAAGTGAACCCGAAGAGAAGGTTGCCAGGATCAAGGTCATACTCAACCGTAGCGATGCACGGCGTATTCTTTACACCAACCACAATCGGCGCAAAGTGATGCAGATGACTTACACTGAAATGGCGAGCTTTTCAGAAGCTGGCATCATGCAACCGCTCACCCTTAACTCAAAATGCTGCAAAGTCATTGAGCAGTTTTTAAACACACTGATTCATAGTGTTCATGGCCAAAAAAAGAAGGAAGTACAGACTGTCACAAGCGATGAGAAGAAAAATCTCGTTAGAACGTATCTGTCAAAACGAAAAGAAGCAATCGTAAAACGGTTTAAACAACAGCAGGCGATTGCGCAGAAAAAACGTAAACGAGCGCAACTATTAAGACAAAAAGCCGAGCAAAAATTTGAAGCAACGACTCGGGCGGTCGATTCACTCAACATTGAAGCATGGGTCAACTTACCGATTATGGAGGGCACTCTGACGCCATGTAAGCTTGTTGCCATTATTCCGAGCACAGGCAAATACATCTTCGCCAATCGCGCGGGGCTTAAGGTAGGGGAATTTCATCATAACCAAATCGTTCATATGATCATCGCCGAAAACAGCGAAATTCTGGATACCGGTGCCGAATTTGAACATGTGCTAGCTTCGGTTATCACCGGTCTCAGAGAAGACAAGACAAAAAGTTATGATGAGTTAAGTGGAGACACCGAAGAGATGCCTCGGTAAACGTTTCCTGTCTTGATTTATTGTTTACAACGTAGCAATACTTTCAACATACCAATCGCTTGGGTTTCGAGATAAGCGATATTTTTCAATCGATAGTTTGCGGTTGCGCCTCTCGGCAAGTGGAAATAAAAGCCGACCTAATAACCACACTCTTCCTGAGCAACTAAAGCTGACGATCCATAGCCGCAGTCATCACCGTGTTTGTCCCATGAAGGCAGCCTACTGACCTGACAAGTCATCATTCTCTTAATCGAGTACCAGCATTAAGAAGGTGCAAACAATAAGCGAATGTAATGATGGTAAATACAGTGATCATTGCCAAAGAAAACCCAACATTCACATCGGATACACCAAGCACACCGTAGCGAAAACCGTTTACAACATATACGAGCGGATTAAGTCTGGAAAGATTAGCCCAAAACTCTGGCAACAGATCTAGCGAGTAAAACACACCACCAAGATAAATAAGGGGTGTCAGGACGAAAGTAGGCACTATTGAGATATCGTCGAAATTTCGGGCAAAAACCGCATTAATAAACCCAAATAGAGAAAACAACACCGCCGTCATTAACACAACAAGGATTGTCGCGCCCGGATGCTGGACGTCCAGATCGGCAAAAAACAACGAGAGACACGTCACAATAATAGCAATGAGCAAGCCTCTACTCACACTACCGATCACAAAACCAGCCAATATGATCCAATTCGGTACAGGTGAAACCAACAGCTCTTGAACACTGTGGTTATATTTAGCGCCAAAAAAGGACGACACAATGTTGGAGTAGGAATTGGTCACAACGGCCATCATAATAAGCCCGGGTACAACGAACTGCATATATGAGAATCCCCCCATCAAACCTATTCGAGAACCGATAAGTGCGCCAAAAATCACAAAATATAAAGTCATTGTGATCGCGGGCGGAAGCAGCGTTTGAGGCCAGATTCTCATGTAGCGACGAACTTCTTTTCTGAGAATCGTCTGAAACGCGATCCACATTTCATAGCTACTCATGATAAAAGACTCACAAACATCTCTTCTAGTCTGTTGGTTTTGTTTCGCATACTACTAATTTCTATTCCCTGCTCTGATAAAGATTGAAACACCGAATTTAGATTCTGTTCCTTGTCCACCTCAACTTCTAGCGTGTGCTCGTCCAAGATTTGAAAGCCAAACGAGCCCAAGGATATTTTTTCTGGCAGGTTTGTTCGTGAATCGAGTACAAATGTCTCTGTATGAAGCTGTCTTAACAAGTCTTTCATGCTGCTGTGGTGCACGATAGTACCCTGGTCAATAATTGCGATATTTCGGCACAGCATTTCCGCTTCTTCGAGGTAATGGGTCGTCAAAATGATTGTGGTGTCATTCGCGTTAAGATCGCGTAAAAAATCCCACATTTCACGCCTCATTTCGATGTCGACTCCCGCAGTGGGTTCGTCCAAGACCAGCAGCTCAGGTTCGTGGACTAACGCTCTGGCAATCATCAATCTACGCTTCATGCCGCCAGAGAGCTCTCTTCCTATATCGTTTCGCTTGTCCCACAAACCCAACTTTTTAAGATACTTGTCTGCCCGCTCTTCAGCTATCGCTCGGGGCAAACCATAGTAGCCGCCTTGGGTGACCACAATATTCCTTACCTTCTCAAAAACGTTAAAATTAAACTCCTGAGGTACGATGCCAATTAATCTTTTCGCCTCGGAAAAGTTTTCATCGATATCTATGCCGCAGACCTCTACTGCGCCACCGCTCTTATTTATTAATGAGAAAAGAATGCCGATCGTCGTAGACTTGCCTGCGCCGTTGGGACCTAACAAGGCAAAGAAATCACCCCGCTCGACCTGTAGATCAATACCCTTGAGTGCATGCACATCGTTACCGTAAGTTTTGCTCAGATTTTTAATTTCAAGTGCTATCTTGGGTGATCTCATCATCAATACTATCGGGTCTATTGAAAAGAAAGAGCCAGTATATCTACATACGAGCCGCAATACTCATCACCTAATCTAATCGTTTATCAATTAGACAAGGGGCGTTATCCATCACCAACCCCACCCAATGTTGCTAGGGGAAGCATCGCGTGCCTTTGCTGTCATAATGGATAAACGCATGCTCACCTACAGACAGGAGCATGCAGGTCGACAGCGATTAATACCTTTACTTACGCCCGAAAGAACGCTGAGAACTGAGGGGGTGACTGTGCCTGTGTCATATTGAGCAACCATCACGGGTCAGCGCAGCGACATGAATCACTGGTGATCACTCGAGGCTGACTAGTTTTCCTGACAAACGAAGACGCAGAAATGCTCCGACCGTATCTGCGCCTGATGCAATACTTTGAGCCCACCCTTGTCTAACAACCAGATCCAATCTTCGACAGAATATTTGTTGTGTGCAACAGAAAGTCTCATCATGGCTTTTTCCATCGCCTGTTTTTTTTCTGCTGGTACGTTGGCCATCATCATTTCAAGATATTTGGATAACGGCTGCCGAATCCAGTCCTGCAACAAAAAGATCCCGCCTGGCGCGAGCAAACGACGAATTTCAGCACACATTGCCAACGGTTCATCAAGCACATGTAACACCGCCGTCATCGTTAGCAAATGAACGCTATTGTCCTCAAGAGGCACTGGCGTAGTGGTGATATCTAAAACATCAAACTCAGGTTGGCTACCGGCAAACTCTACCTCCGTCTTGGCATAATCTATCATGGCAGGGGTTAGATCGTATCCATAGAGTTCAGCACCGCTGACCTGATCGCCAAGATCACGAACAAACAAACCCGGCCCACAGCCCAGATCCACAATGCGAGGATGCTCGGGCAAATTTGTAAGCACCTGATCTCCAACGTAACGCCAGAACGTCTCATCAAATCGTTCATCGTGACTTCGTACCATTCTCAGCACAAGATCTTGATCACTGACCCCCGCGATTTCCTGATGACTTGCCATACAACTCTCCTTATTCTCTAACCCAGAATACCTTTGCTTCTGAGTTCATTTAATTCATCTTCAGACATTTTAAGTTTTTCCACCAACACTTCATTAGTGTGTTGGCCCAGCCCAGGTGGTTCTAAATCATAATTTAGATGTGACTTTGAAAAGCGCATCGGATTAGCGACAAGTGGCATGTCGGCTATCGAAAGTTCCATCTCCCTCGCTTTCGTTTGGGGATCATCGAACACCTTATCAATCGTATTGATTGGGCCGCACGGCACGCCTGCATCTTCAAGTATTGCAAGCCAATAAGACATTGTGTGAGCTTGCACTGCCTTTTGAATTTCCACCGCCAAGGTTGCTCGATTTTCGATGCGATCAGCGTTTGTCAGATATTCAGGGTTAGTCGCAATATCAACACGACCAATCACGCCACATAGTGCGCTAAATTGTTTGTCATTTCCCACGGCAACAATGATGTGACCGTCGCTTGCAGCAAATGTTTGGTAAGGGACAACGTTAGGATGCGCATTGCCCATTCGACCCGGCGCATTGCCGGACACAAGGTAGTTCGAGGCCTGGTTCGCAAGACTTGCCGTCAATACATCCATGAGCGCCATATCTATGTACTGACCTTCCCCGCTCTCGTTGCGCTCGGCTATGGCAGCGAGAATGGCTATGGTGCTGTAAAGTCCTGTCATTATATCAGCAACTGCGACGCCAACTTTTTGTGGGCCGTCAGTTGATTTCTCGTCGGGTTCACCGGTAATACTCATCAAACCTGCAATACCCTGAATCATGAAATCGTAACCAGGTCGCTGCCTGTATGGTCCCGTCTGACCGAACCCGGTAATCGAACAGTAGATGAGACGACTATTCGTTCTGCTCAGAGATTGGTAATCTAATCCTCTTTTCTCCATGTCTCCTACTTTAAAGTTTTCAATCACGATATCCGATTCGTCCGCCAACTGTTTGACGATCGCCAAACCCTCAGAACTTGAAAGATCCACACAGACAGATTTTTTCCCGCGGTTCGCCGACATAAAATACGCCGACAGTGGTTCTCTATCCTGAGCCTCGAACCAGGGAGGCCCCCATGCGCGGGTGTCGTCTCCGACGCCCGGTCTCTCAATCTTGATAACCTCTGCACCCAAATCCGCTAACGTCTGGCTTGCCCAGGGCCCCGCAAGCACCCTGCTCAAATCAAGTACTTTGATATCTTTCAGCGGAAACTCAGTCACAGCGAATAATTCCAGAAAGACGACTTGGAGAAAGTCGTCATCGTTAATGTCAGCAGCTATCCTAGTGTAGTCTACTGTGCCAGATCAACTACAGAATGACTTCCCATTTAATTCAACTGGTCTCCTCCGAGAATATCCAATCAATGACAAAATTCTGTAGACTGACATCAGCCAGAACGCGTAGTTTGTAAACTACTTATTAACCTAAAATTGAATAAAACAAGCACAAGGTTACCGCATGAGCAATCACACACCTGGATCCAATGAATGGCTGAAGAGCGTTACCGAAACCATTATTGACCCGAATCGCCCTATCATTGACCCCCACCATCACCTTTGGCGCCGCCCCAATGGCAACGATTATTTACTCGAAAACTTATGGCAGGATACAGGCAGTGGACACAATATAGAAAAAACCGTTTTCGTCGAATGCCATGCAGAATATCGCACTAAAGGCCCAGAGGCACTGCGGGTGCTAGGCGAAACAGAATTCGTCTCTGAGCAGGCAAAACTCAGCGAAACGGTTTCAGGTTCAGCGTCAAATGCAACCATCAGCGGTATCGTTGGACACGCAGATCTTACACTTGGTGATCAGGTTCAGGATATCCTTCATCAACATATTGAGTTGGCAGAGGGAAGGTTTAAAGGCATTCGTCATGCCGGTGCACATGCTGAATACCCTGGGGTACTGACAATTGCAGGCAGAGCACCGAAATCTCTCTACCTCGATCATGAGTTTCAACAAGGGGTTCGAAAACTCGGTGAAATGGGGTTAACTTTCGATACGTGGCATTATCATTATCAGAATCAGGAATTTAATACACTGGCACAAAACGTAGGGGGCACACAGTTAATACTAGATCACTTTGGCACGCCTCTGGGGGTTGGACCCTACGCAAGCCGAAGAGAGGAAATTTTTAAGCAGTGGAAAAAAGATATCGCCGAGATCGCACGCCACCCAAATGTCGTCGCAAAGATTGGTGGACTTGCAATGCCGGATAATGGTTTTGGTTGGCATGAGCGGGCAACACCGCCAAGCTCGGACGAGTTCGTTGAGGCACAACGTGATTACTACCTTCACACCATCGATTGTTTTGGGCCGGATAGATGTATGTTTGAAAGTAACTTTCCTGTGGATCGCTTTTCTATTTCCTATCCCGTCCTTTACAACGGTTTGAAAAAAATCGTCGCTGACTTTAGTGAAGCAGATAAGCATGCCATGTTTTATGGCACAGCGAAGCGGATATACAAACTCTGAATTCAATATTTCCGTTCTTTGTAGCCGCCAAACGCATGTTTTAGTGCCTGACCAAATGACGCGAGCTTCACACTCGCGTGGTGCTCGTTTTGCTTGATTTCGAATTTAAAATCTAATCCCTCATAGTTTCTTCCCGCCAAGAGTTCACTGAAGGCAATCGATTCACGGGTGAAATTTCCAATTTGGTCGTTACTGCCAACAGAAATATAGAGCCTAGTAGGCAGCGCCCGTTCAGCGAATTCAGGTTCATCTACAGTATCAGCACCGTAAAATTGTGACTCCCTTACAAAGGCCCAACGATGAAAACGACCAACAGCTGGAGTAATGGCAATGTGTCCTTGAAACATACCTGGATTCTCGAACATTAGGTAAAGACTAAATAAGCCTCCGAATGAGGTGCCTGCAAAAACGCGATAGTCTGCAATTCGGTAACTGTCTTCAACAAAAGGCATCACACCGGACTTAATGAACGACATAAATGCGGCCGCATCGCCAGTATTAAGATCTACGGTATCCTGGACAGGTGTATAATCGATCTGCCTAAGTTTATTGACGACATCACCTTCCTCTGCCTTTCCTTGCGTCGAGTAGCCAATCCCCACAACAATATACTCGGGAACAATACCGTCAAAAACCAGTCCACTTCTGGCACCTGCAACAACCGGAAAATCCCAATAAGGATCGAGCAAATAAATTACGGGGTAGTGCTTGTGACGATTTTCGAGGTCCTCGTAACCCTGCGGCAGCTGAACATAAAGCATGTAATGCTGATTCCGAGTCTTAGCGTTTTGCATTACGTGCATCCGCGTGTCAGCCATTTCATAGCTCGCTGCATGCGCCACTTCCTGAAAACAGGCTGCGAGCATAGCGTACAGAAACACCGTTATCGAAAAATACCGTTGCCGCATTGATTAGATTCCCTGCTAGAAATTAATATTGTTAGATCCACTGTCTTCGATTAGCGATTGTAAGCAAGATTGCACCGATGAGAAAAGTGCCAATATAGACACTGCAAATTGTTAGAAGATCGAACGTGGGTAATATAGGCGCCATTATTGTTAAGACATGAAACCCCAAGAAAATAATCGCAATATTGAAGAAGGCCAGCTCCTTTGCGATCGGTGTCGAGAAATCAGGGTCGAGTATTCGTAACAACAACAAGCCACTGCCTGTCGAACCTGTACAACAGCCAAAAATCGTTACTGCTCGCTCAACGCTAAATGAACCTAACAAACGACCAAAGCCAAAACACAACAGTGCGGTTACCAGTGTCACTGCCAGGCATGTCAACAGTATTGGCACAATGTACATCGCTAGCAACGCAAACTGGATGCTCATGATTGTGGCGACAACCATCAGATCGACTGATGTCCCGGTGATACGTTTTTGTGTATCGTTATCTATAATGTGTCCTAAGCCCAGTCTATCAATGGCTTGTCGCAACAGCATACAAATCATCAATCCATGGAAAAAAAAGAGGTTGTGACTGAAAAACAAACCAAGATGTACGTCCCCGATCTGTAAATCATTGGCGTATCCCTGAGCGAATTTCAAGTAAGTATCAGTAAGCAAATAAGCAACACCTAAAATCGCCAGATGAAACGCAAAAGAATCGACGTTAGCAGCATGTGTTACCTGTTTACCTGATGATGGTTCGCGCCCCTGAAGGGAAAGCCCAGATAAGAACTCTTCGTCAATAACAGCGGACTTGTTTTGATTCATCCCGCGACTGATCGCTATTCTGGCAATAGGAACACCGATCAAAAAGGCGGCGACAAAACCTGCAGAAGCGTAGATAAGACCAAAATCTATCGCGTGTTTTATACCCAGCTCACCTTGCCAGATTGAACCCAAAGCCAGGGCTTGCCCCGGGCCCTGAGTGAATCCGTGGGTAGCGATAGCACCGAGAAAATAAGACAACTCACTTCCGGTCAAGTAGTCATAAAGCATGATAACTCCAATACCTGTCACGCCTTGCAAAACTAGACTCATCACCCAGATGAACGAAAGCCAACTACCACCACGTGCTATAGAAACAGCTGGTGCTTCTCTTTCAGCCGGCTCCTTGCCTGTTAGTACAAGAGACATAAAGCTCAAAGTAAAGAAGTGAAAAGCAAAAGCGGTAAAATCACTGCTCTTAAAGCCAAATGACATATCAACGTTGATGAGCACAAAACCCGTAATGCCAGCAATGAGGCTCGATGGCACTAGTGCGAGCTGAAGCAACCTAATTCGCGCACGCAACCCAACGCCAAGTAAAATAAGGCTGACCATAAATGCGAAACTGATAACACCGGGAAATGTTGTGGCCATGCAGGATTCCTTAGGTTACGGTTGTTTACAGAAGATATCACACTCCGATAGCACATCGCTCTAAACACTACGATCATTTTATCTTCGATGCCGTTGGGGCGAATCGTCACTTTCGCTAATTGTCACTCGCTAATTCAGCGCTTACATTCGGTACAAAATGTCGGTAGTGTAATGTATTTTTCGGTAAGGACAGACACTCCATGAATGACCAAAACAATCATCAGACGCAGCAACCCGGTAAGTTGGGCAACCCGGACCTTACTATCGCAACTGATCCTAGAACCGATCCAAGGCTAGCTGCTGTATTCGCGTCGGAAGCCGCACTGCCCGCGTTGCAGATTCCAGATGCGGCGAACGCTTCAATTCAAGAAGCTATCGAATACGCAAAAGATTTTGAGGACGCTGACGCTAAAATGCATTCGGCGATGGAAGATGCCATCCCCAACTATGAAAACGTTACCAGTACCGTAGAGACGATCAAGGGAGCTGATGATAACGACATCACCCTGTTTATACATTCACCAACCGATGCAGCTGAACATGGGCCTTGCATCATTCACACACATGGTGGTGGCATGGTGCTGATGACAGCAGCGGATCCCATGTTTGTTCGCTGGCGTAATGATCTCGCTAGTGCCGGACTTCGTGTCATTGGCGTAGAATTCAGAAACGGCGGCGGCAAGCTGGGCAACCATCCTTTCCCAGCGGGGCTAAATGACTGTGCTGCGGCGGTCAAATGGGCCGACAAAAACAGCGATCGTCTCGGCATCTCCTCTATTATTATTTCCGGTGAATCTGGCGGTGGAAATTTAGCCATTGCCACGACTCTGAAAGCCAAACAAGAGGGTTGGTTAGCGAAGATTGATGGGGTTTATGCCTGTTGCCCCTATATTTCTGGTGCCTACATTAATCCACCCCAGGCCCTACCCTCGCTCGTCGAGAATAATGGATACAGTATCAACTGCGACCAGATGGCTCTATTGGTTCGTGTTTACGATCCTGAAGGTGAACATAAAACCAACCCGTTGGCCTGGCCATACCACTGTCCAATCGAACAGCTCAGGGGGCTGCCGCCGCACGTCATTTCTGTCAACGAACTCGATCCTCTCAGAGACGAGGGACTCGCGTTCTACCGAAAACTTATGGCGGCGGGCGTTCCTGCAATCGCCCGCACAGTTCATGGTACATCGCACGCTGGTGACCTCGCCTTTCCCGATATCGCCCGCGATCTTTATTACGAGACATTGGGATCACTGCATCGATTTGCACACTCGCTTAGTCGCTCATAACCAGCGTGATCCAAAACATGTAGACAACGACTACATTGTTTTTTATAGTCATCGTTTGTTGTGGCTAAAGGTATCCCTGTGTTTAAAAATCTTCTTCAGACAGCGCTTCGCTGGCTCTTTTCCCCGCTAGTCTTTTCACTGGCGTTCTTAGCGCCGCTTACGACACAAACACTGATCGCACTTGAGCTCATGGAGTCAGGCACGTCCGCTATGATCGCGGGATTAATCGCAGGCGGTGCACTAGGACTCGTTGCACAACTGAGAGGGAGCTGGATATGGATCAAGTAGCCAATGCGATTGACTGGGATGCGCTGAGCGAAGACCAGCTTGATGATATGGAACGCAAAATCGCCGTAAAATACATGCAAAAGATGCCTCTCGGCATTATTGCTTGGGGATTTGTTAATACGTCGGTTTGGCTAGCGCTTTGGCCACTTGTCCTGTTGGATGTTTTGCCTCTTTGGCTGGCATTCCCGATAGCTGTATTAAACGTTTCACTCGCCTATCTCCCCTCTCACGATGCTCAGCACAGTATTATTGCCAGAAAAGGGCACAGATTACGTTGGTTGAACGAATTGCTGGGGCACGTCTCTCTTATTCCATTTGCAACGCCTTTCCGATATTTACGTCACACGCATATGGAACACCATAATCACGCAAACAATCCGGACCTTGACCCAGACTATGACGTACACGCTGCCAACCGATTAGATTTTTTTCTAAAGCAGCTTAGAAAAAAGCAACCCGGCCACACCGAGGAGAACGACCGATACAGTGAGGCGCTTGCGCGGACAGGTAAATCCAATCTCGTGATAGAAGCCATCATGATGCGATCTTTCTATATGCTGACGCTTTATGTGCTCGCATTAACTGGTTATGCGATTGAGGCTGCATTGCTATGGTGGATACCCATGCACATCGCGCAATTTTATATTCCTTACTATTTGTCCTGGAAACCACATCATCCGGGTAGCGCTACCGGCAGATATAAGGATACGGAGGCATTCCGAAGTCGCTTAGGTAATATTGGCTCCTCTGGTATGCAATACCACGTGGTACATCATCTTTACCCAAGAATACCGCTGATGGACACCCCGGCCGCTTTTCGTGAGTTAAGACCCATTCTTAAACGCAAAGGTTGCAACCTTAGAGGTTTATAAGGGACTGAATGACTCAAAGTTAAGCCAGCACTTTTTCCGTTAATCTGACCCAGTATTCGACACCTTTGCACAGAATGTCATTATTGAAGTCATATTGGGGATTATGCAGCGCACAACCACTACTCTCTTCCCCGCCGTTACCGATTAAACCGTAACAGCCAGGTTTAACCGCCAACATATTGGCGAAGTCTTCGGAAATAGTGAAACGATCGCAATCTCCATTGACATTTTCTGACCCAAACACCGCTTCGGCGGCCCGAATTGCAACAGAAGTTGGACCAGGATGGTTGACCGTTGCAGGAAACACAGTCTCTAGATTAAATGTGTACTCTGCACCGGCAGCGGCACACAAACCTGCTACGATTCGTTCCATTGACGTAGCCAAAAGCTTAAGCGTATCACCTGAAAAACAACGGCAATCGCCCTTGAGAGAAATTTTTGACGGTAAAACATTCACCGTGCCGTCTGTAACAAACTCCGTCACTGAAACAACCGCTGGCTTCGATAAAACATTCAGGTTTCGGGCAACAATGGACTGCAATGCGACAACAATTTGTGACGCAACCAGCATAATGTCCACCGTCATAAAAGGCATCGCGGCATGCCCTCCCGTGCCTTTAATTTCAATATGGAAACTGCTTTCACTCGCCATGATAGCCCCCTGGCGAATCGCAAATGCACCTGCGGGTAACCCGGGTAAATTATGCAGACCGTAAACCTCATCAATACCATGATCATCAAACAAACCATCTTTGATCATCGCTAGGGCGCCTTTACCGTGCTCTTCTGCCGGTTGAAAAATAAAGTAAACCGTGCCCGAAAAATTGCCGCTTTTGGCCAGATACTCCGCCGCACCTAACAACATTGCCGAGTGCCCATCGTGCCCACAGGCGTGCATCATGCCATCGTACTGTGACTTATGGGCAAAGTCGTTTTGCTCCTGAATCTTCAACGCATCCATATCTGCGCGCAGCCCAATACTGCTGGCCCCATCTCCTTTCTTCAGAATGCCAAGCACACCCGTTTTTCCAATGCCCCTGAGCACTTTAATGCCGAAGCTTTCAAGCTTGTTTGCAACAAAATTTGAGGTGAACACCTCGTCAAAACCAAATTCAGGTGAACGGTGCAGCAGATGACGCCACTCAACAAGTCGATCTGCAAATCCAGGGTCAAATACAAACGAAGGTGCGGCATGCTCGATGGTCATAAATCAGACACAGCAAACACTTTGCCAGGGTTGAGCAGGTTTTTAGGATCTAGCGCCTGCTTTATCGAGCGCATGAGGTTCAATTCCGTATGATTACGATTAATATTCAGCCACGCCAATTTTTCAAGCCCAATACCATGTTCTGCCGACACTGAGCCACCGTAGTTCTGCAGCGAGCCGTAAACAATTTTATTCACCTCATTATATTCATGAGGTTTAGCATAGGCCTCTGCGCTCGAAGGACGCACGAATATATGCAGGTTTCCGTCGGCGATATGTCCAAACACGACACTTTCAACATTGCCAATTTCGTCTTTCAGCCTCCGTTCAATCTCGTCGGAGTATTTGGTCATGTGTTTTAGCGGCAGACTCACATCATAAAGGTACGAAGGAAGTAGCGGATCAAATTCCTCCCTTACAATCCATAATTCTGCCCGCTCACGATCGGATGTTGGAACGATCGCATCACAAATTTTTCCCTGCTCAAAGGCGGTTTCCAATAACTTCTCGAACCGTGATTGATCCGACGCAACATCGAACCCTTCTGCTTCGACGAGAATGTAAAAAGGATAGTCTCTACTCATCGGAGGTCTGTGGTCACCTTCACCGGTAACGCCTCGATAGTATTTCTGCCACATTACCTCAAAAGCACTTAGTGTACCGGCGAGACCTTTGCGAAACTGATTCAACAAATCAGTCACGTGCTCAAACCTATCGACAGCGATCATCGCCGTTTGCCGACTGGTAGGCAGCGGAAACAACCGGATCATAACTTTAGTGATGACCCCTAGCGTACCCTCACTACCCACAAACAACTGCTTCAAGTCATAGCCAGTGTTATTTTTCAACATAGGGTACATGGACGACATAACCGTACCGTCCATCAGCACAACTTCAAGTCCAACGACAAGATTTCTTACCATGCCATATCGGAGCACATTAATGCCTCCGGCATTTGTGGCGACATTACCCCCGATAGTACAACTGCCTCTAGCACCTAAATCTAGCGGAAACAATAAATCTTGGTTTGCCAACGTTTCCTGCAGCTTCTGCAAAATAACACCCGCTTGCACAGTGGCAACACCTTCTTGCGCATCAACATCCTCAATTTTGTTAAGACGTTCTAGCGAGATAATCACATCCTCGCTGGCCGACTTTGCCCCTGCGACAACACCGGTTAAGCCACCCTGTACCACAACACTTTGATTCAGGTTGTGACAGTGAGCAAGAATGCGACTGACTTCTTCTGTAGACGCGGGTTTAACGAGCATCTGAGCCTGTGTGGGAGTCGCATCCCAATATGACGTCGCACGATCTAAAAGCAAATCGCCCGTGATGACAGCTTTATTACCAACAATTAGCGCGAGTTGTTCGACCAAGTTGCTCACAGTTACTCCCGTTTAAAAATAGTCAACAGCCCGAGTTGCATAGGCTTAAGATATCCAGAATGCTACCGGCAATTCTCTGCTACAGCAATCAAGATCGAGCGGTGGCTGTGCGATGAAGAAGGACCTTTCTCGCATCATATGTTGAACAACTAACAAAATTAACAACTCCGAAATACTAGACAAGCGAGCATCAAAAGCGCGTGTTGTTTTCCCGTCAGACAGAGACTTTCGCGACGCTTGCGGAAATCAGCGCTACTGCGTTTTTGCTGGCACCATTATTCAAAATCCAACAGTGCTACCAGTTTTTCCGGTCTCAAAGCTTCCCCATGATAAAGCGCACCATCAATGCCAAGAACGGGCACTGAGCGGATGCCATTAACATCCATTAACTCTGCCGCTGCTTCGTCAACCATCAGGTCTTTAACCACGAAGTCGAGTCCTTCCGTGGTCAGAATCCGTTTCAATACCTCGCAGGGCGCACACAGCGGCGTGGAATAAATAATCAGCTCAGCTTGCTGCATTTAAGTCTCTTCTTTCTTCTGGTTTCGATAGCGCTGTTTGGCCGCAATCCAGTTGTCATATGCCTCACCCTCAAGAAAGGGCTGTTCAGCCGTAAATATCGTATCTTTCCACGCTTCACCGTCGGGCCATGAGTGGGGCGCTACCGCTGTGCTACCAGGAAGCTCTGCCGTCTCCAAGAGACCTAGCGCCGACTCGAGTATGTCCGACTGCATATTGATATCAAAGGGCACACCGCAAGGATTCCCCAGCGGAAAGTCGACAAATAACAGTCTAGGTACGCCACAATTCTGAACAATGTCTTTCGCTGTGGCTATAACCACAGTCGGGATTCCGTTAGCTTCAAGGTGTCGGGCAACCAGACTCACGGTCTGGTGGCATACGGGTCAGACAGGCGTTAGCACGGCGATGTCGACTTCATCTTCACGACACCTGCGGAGCACTTCAGGTGCATCAAGCTCCAGTGTACGTTTTTGGCTATAGGCGGTGTAAACCCCATGGCATCGGGGCGCCAAACTTTTTAGCCTACCTTGCTGAACTTTCTCCTTTAGCCTCGATACTGGGAAGTAAGTATTAACATCCTCTAAATGAGTTGCGTGCTGATCGTAATGTTCCTGACGACTGAACAAAAGTGACTCTGGCGTCTCAGATGGAATAACATAGGCACTGCCTTTGAGGTTTTCTTGGCTCTTATCGCGTCCTTCTCCGTCAATATTACGAATCGCCACATCACTCGTGGAGACCAACGTTACCCGGCTTTCGGCAAGCGGCTTGGTCAGCCTCGCAAATGGAATCTCCTCAAAATGCGCCCATTGATACGGTTTTGCATAACCTTGAGAAAGGTAATAGTCCCGGGTCCTGTCGATATATTTCACTGGCTCTGCCATGACGGCGAAATCTCCTGATCCTGAGGTATTGCCGTAAAGACTACCTTCCAGAACCTATCCTCGCAACAAACCTTAGCTGATATCAGCCTCATCGCGCTCAAAAACTGATGCAACGTAGGATTCACGACCTCTCGCGCCTCTTGCCGAATCCAATGCCCTGCACGCTTAACGAAAATCAAAATCGACATATCGACACAGGCGTACGCCGGCACTTGCTTAAACCGCTAGCGACGTATCCCCGGAGATTCCAACAGAAGGTTTTTTGCACGCCAAGCCAAATAAAGCTCTAAAGCAATGTAGGTTGTCGAACCGGCTTGAAATGGCTGCGCCTTCACACCCACGTCACAATCTTGGATTCTGCGGTGCAGAGAACCAAACGTCTGCCACTCCAACCTGTAGCCGGGATAGGCGTTAGGATGGCCCTGGCTGATCCTATCACCCCGAAGCAACTTACCGAAGTTGTTATCGTGGCACTGGTGACAGGCGAGATTTAATTGCCCTCTGCGCCGAAAATAATACTTACGCCCCTGCTCAAAGAAAGGCTGCGCTTCACCCTCGATCGAAATCCGGTAAGGCTGGTTACGCGACAAAGAGGCAACGTATGCCGTCAACGAAAGATGATCTTCCGATTCATAATGCATTGCAGGCAATTGTTGTCGTTCAACTCGACACCGATTAATTTGACCCTCAAGATTAGTCAGCTTGCCAGAAACCATCTTCGGAAAGGTCACGGCAATGCCTGCTAAATTATGTCGCCCCTGCTTCTCATGACAAGATGCGCAACTTTCGAGCCCAGCCTCTTTGTTGAATAAAATCTTGCCACGCTCAACCCAGAGGAAACCAGGATTTGCAAAGTCGTCTGATTGCAACACCTGAGATTCCGGCTTCAAAAAATCATAACCGGACTGAACCTCGCTTGAACTAAGGTCAGGTTTGTCATCAAAACTACGAATTTCTTCCGCAACAGCGAGTGAAGTTACTAGCAGGATAAAGAGGGTTCCCAGAAATTGGTAGGGGGTGTCCACAGCGATTAAACAACCTCCAGTTCAACTTTGTCGAATGCTTCGACTCCTGCTTCATCAATCCACTTAAAAATAAGACTGCCGGATTCTGTGGCTATCGTATGAAAAGTAAGAATCGGGTTCGCCGCTACCGCAGGGAAAAACTGCGCCCGAAAAACGACCTCATCATTGTAGATGCATTCAAACTTTCTCAGAATATCTCTTGGTATCTGTCGGCCATATCTATCCCTGCGATAACCCGTTTCCATTTTATGCTGGATCATCGCCTTGAGTTCGATAACCTCGCCTTTGGTCGCTTTTGCCGGGGATTTAATTCGAATAATCAACATGCCACATACTCACAAAAGACAGGCCGCTAACGTGACAATACTGAACGCATAACCAGACCATAAACTGCCATCATTCATCTCTGCCACGGCTCTAATTCGCTGCGAGCCATTCATACGAATTCGAGATTCAACCCGGGCGATACCCGCCCTAGGACCTAGTTCGTACCTCGCGATATCGGGCACTGGGTTTTCATCTGCGAACACCGCAATCCGCACCACATGATCCTCAGGTGTCATCGGACTATCCACGTCAACGCTAAATGAAACCGAAGTGCCATTTTCGGTAATGGGTGGAATTTTTACGCTGACTTTGCCTGGTTGCACGACCCGCCCACCAAACAGTGTCGCGATTGAAGCATCAACCGCCGCCGGTGATGCAAGCAGAGGTGCTGAAATCATTGAACCGACACTTGCGGCTCCGAATTTTAACGCGGATCTTCGACCAAACTTTAGCGCTGTTTTCTTTTCCACCTAACCTCCTTGCAGCGAAGATAAAAAATACACCAAATGCTCAATTTTAGCTGCGCTAAGCACAGGCTTGCCGCGCAAAACTTCCGGCACCTGTGAAAGGTCGTTAGCTCGGTAGTAAGGAGGCATCACCGTCGCCGGGTTAAGCCTCGATGCATCGACGATCCGAAATCGTAATTGTGCCGGTGTTAATCTAGACCCGACATCTGAAAGGTCCGGACCAAGATTTCCCTGAAAAGGTGCTTCGAGACCATCAACTTGGTGACACAACACGCAATGGCCCGCGTCCCTGCTCACAAACACGTCGATGCCCATTTCAAGGTCGTGTGATATTTGAGCCAGTGGCTGCCTAATTTCATCGTTATCTATGCGGTAACTATCCAGCGAAGTTGCGACGCCCAAAATAGTTGACCCTGTTGTAGAAGATTTATCGGTCGAGCACGACGCAACCAGCGCAACCCCAGAGGCACACAAGAGCGCAATCAGTAGCCTCGACATCAAAGGAAGCTCTCCCGAGTAATTGCATCAAACCAATCTCTGGCCTGGACCCCCTCACTTCGCTGAAATTGATCAGAGCTATCGTGCGGACTGATACCACCCGCTCCGTTGACACTAGCAAACTCTCCACCATCATTGCGATAGACGCCAGAAACCGAAATTGCACTGTCAGGGGTAATAAACGAGTAGCAGGTATTGGCCAGCGTTGTAGGTTCTAACTCAAGTTCACTGAATGCTCTCACAACTTGGATCGCACAGACTTTCGCTTGCGCATTCGCGGCAAAAGCAGACTTCGGCATCGGCGCCGCAATTGTTGCATCACCGAGAACGTGAATGCCCGGTTGCAGACTAGACTCGAAATCAAGTGCATTCACCGGACACCAACCAGATTCGTTTGCCACACCTGCACGTTGCGCAATTAATCCGGCCTGCTGAGGTGGCACCACATTAACAACATCAGCTTTCAAAGAATCGAAATCAGTATGCAGCGTGTTTGATTTCACATCGATGCTGTTAACACGCCCATCATTCGAGGGATTTCGCCACTCTACCATCTCCCCATAATGTTTAGTCCAAGCCGCAAGAAAAAGCGGTTGTTTGGAGAAACGCTCGTTGCTATCCAACACAACAAGCTTTGCTTTGGGCTTGTGATGTTTTAGATAGTTTGCAATGACACTGGCCCGTTCATACGGCCCTGGAGGACAACGAAACGGCGCTGCAGTCACTGATATAGCAAAAACGCCACCATCCCGCATCGCATATAACTGCCGTTTCAGAATTTCGGTTTGAACACCAGCTTTCCAGGCATGAGGCATCGTTTCCGCTGCCTTTTGATCGTAGCCTTCTAGCGCATTCCAGCGAAAATCAATACCCGGCGCTAATATGAGTTTGTCATAGTTCAGCACAGTTTCGTTCGATAGCGACACTCGACGAGCAACAGGATCGACAGCAACCGCCATCTCAGGCACGACCTGTATACCCTCAGCTGTTAACGCATCATAGGTAAACATCTGCTGATTTAGCGTTCGCAAACCACCAATAACAAGGTTACTAAAGGGACAGGCGATATAGGTGCGAGAGGGTTCAATCAAGGTCACATTCAACGTCGGAAGCAACCTTTTGACAAATCTCGCAGCCGTTGCACCGCCAAAACCGCCACCGACAACAACCAGCTTCGACCTTTGATTGGCGGCCAGAACTTTTGGAGACAGCAAACCGGTCAAGCCAACGGCAGAGAGTACTTTTAGGATATCACGGCGAGATATTGGCTCTTTCATATCACGTCACCCTTTGGCCAGATACATCGCAATAAGTTCGATCTGTTCATCCGTGTAGCCTCGGGCCATACGATGCATCGTCGTTGTGCTAACAGGATCATTTTTATATCCGCGAAAAAGTATCGAGATACGTTTTGCAGAGTAACCATTCAAACTCACGATCCCTGTCTTCTCTACCTCAATACCATGGCAGCCACTGCAAACAGACGCCAGACTTGCGGCTTGAGTGAGCGACGAACTATCCACGTTCGCGGTATCACCAATCACCTCCGTATCTTGCCCTAATCCGACGCAGCCACCTAACAATAACAGCAGGGTAGCCAACGTAGGAAAAGTCGTTTTTCCAAAAATGACCATCACGCCCTTAGCTTTTGATCCTTGAGCGGCAGGGTTCTGATTCTTGTGCCAGTGGCCGCAAATATTGCATTCAATACGGCAGGCGCAGCGACGGAGATTGTCGGTTCGCCCACACCACCATAAAAACCACCTGAGGGCATAACGATCGACTCGACCTCTGGCATATCCTTTATTCGCATCGATGGATACGTATGAAAGTTATCCTGTTGAACCTGACCATTCTTAAAGGTAATTTCTCCATACAATGCCGCGGAAAGACCATAAACAAAAGAACCTTCAATCTGCGCTTCGATTTGCTGCGGATTGACAGCCGTACCGCAATCTGTCGCAGCAACAATTCGATCGATGCTTAAATCACCATCACGATCAACAGTCACATCTGCACAAGCTGCAACGTAACTGCCGAACGCGTGGAATAAAGCTAATCCCCGCGATTTACCATCATCGTTTCCCCATCCTGACTTCTCTGCAACAGCCTTGAGCACGGCTGCACTTTCCGGGCTGTTTTCTAGATGTGCCAGCCTGAATTCCAGTGGATCACGTCCGGCAGCAGCAGCCATTTCGTCCATAAAGCACTCAAGGTAAACAGCGTTTTGATTAACGTTTACACCTCTCCAGAATCCCGGCCGTATGGGTGGATTCCTCATTGCATGATCAACAATTAAATTAGGAAATTCATAGGCAATCTGATGGTCGTCCATACCCGGGTTTATTCCGCCTTTCACAACACCTTGAAAAGTGGCGAAGTCCATGCCGTCTACCAACCGGTTAGGCATTAAGCCTGCGATAATCGACTGGCCCGAGATTCGCATGTGCAATCCCGTTAGATTACCTTTTGAATCCAAGCTGCCTCTCATCTTTGCCATGGTTGTTGGATGATAAAAACCGTGCTTTTGATCCTCCTCACGGCTCCACTGCAACTTAACTGGCGTGCCCGGAAATGCTTTCGCAATCTCGACTGCCTGATGAATAAAATCAGGAGCACCACGACGACCAAAACCACCACCGAGAATGGTTTTGTAAACCTCACATTGTTCAATCGGAACACCTGACGCCTCAGATGCAGCCGCTAATGCGGCTTCACCATTCTGCGTCGGACACCAGATTTCGCATTTGTCGCTGGTGTAAAGCGCAGTTGTATTCATCGGTTCCATGGGGGCATGGTTCTGAGAAGGGCATTTGTATACCCCCTCAACCATTCTGTCAGCGCTGGAAAAAGCTGCTTTAACATCCCCCTCCCAATTACCTCTGAATGCTTCTTCCGCATCGAGGCCGCTTTCCAGCAACTCCGTCAACTCCTCATCGTTAAAATTGCCGTTAGGACCAAAATCCCATTTAATCGGCAACTGATTCAATGCCGAGTTTGCCTGCCACCAGGTATCAGCAACAACAGCAACACCGTTCGCGCCAACAGCCGTTTCTATTTTTAGAACAGCTCGCACACCCTTCATTTTCATCACTGCAGCATCGTCAAAGCTCACTAATTTGCCGCCCATCACAGGACAATCCTTAATGCTCGCTAGCAGCATACCTGGCAATTTAACATCGGCCCCGTAGATGAGTTGGCCCGTGAGCTTTTCAGTCGTGTCCAGGCGCTTCAGTGGTTTTCCAGCGATTGTCCAATCGGATGGGTCTTTGAGTGCTATGTTTTCAGGTATTGAAAGCTTGGAGGCTGCCATGGCGACCTTGCCATAGGTAGTTGTTCTGCCACTTTTACTATGGGTAATGACACTATTTTCACCACGACATTCGGCCGCAGGGACCCCCCAATTGTTTGCAGCAGCCTGTACCAACATCATTCTTGCGGCTGCACCGCCTTCCCGGACATATTGCTGACTTGAGCGAAGTCCGCGACTTCCCCCGGTTGAAAAAGACCCCCACACTCTTTCCCGCGCCAGACTTTCACCGGGAGTTGGGTACTCCCAGGTTACCTTATTCCAGTCACATTGCAGTTCTTCGGCAACCAACTGAGCGAGCCCCGTTAGCGTGCCTTGTCCCATCTCAGAACGCACTATTCGCACCGTCACGGTGTCATCAGCTGCAATCTGAACCCAGGCATTTACTTCGTCCATGGTTGCATTTTTAGCTGTCGCCGATGCTAACGCGGGCAAAAAGCCAATCGACAAACCCGCGCCGACCGTTGATGCACCAATCAGAAATCCGCGTCGGGATACTGCGTATTGATTTTTCGAAGTTGTTACGTCATCTGTTTTTATCATTTGTCTGTCTCCCCTCAGGCCTGCTTAGTTTTAGCCAGGTGAATACCCTGACGGACACGCTGGAATGTGCCACATCGGCAAATATTCGTTATCTGATTATCAATATCTTCATCGGTTGCATCGGGCGTTTTATCTAACAAACTCGCTGCTGCCATTATCATGCCGGATTGGCAGTAACCGCACTGAGGAACATCCAGCTCTGCCCAAGCTTGCTGAACGGGGTGAGAACCATCGTCGGAAAGACCCTCAATGGTCGTGATCTCGCTTTTATCGCTGACTGCCGATAGCGGCATGACACATGAGCGCACCGGATTGCCGTCGATATGCACAGTGCAAGAACCGCATTGAGCTATACCACAACCATACTTGGTGCCCGTCATGCCTAACTGCTCTCTAATTACCCACAACAAAGGTGTGGATTCATCAGCATCTACATTGTAAGACGCACCATTAACTTTAAGTTTTTTCATCAATATTCACCTTAAACGCGAGTCGTTCTTTCAATTTATCAGATCATTTTTTACTTTATTACAACGCAAAACGAATTGCTCAATTAAATTAAGAGCGAGTCATTAGAAGCTGTGACGAATAACAACTTTTTACATTTCCGCGACAAAATTTGCGGCCTATAAAACAGGTCGTGCTCGCCGAGAGGTTATTACCAAGCGTAAGCCTCGGGGGCTTCGCCACAGGGGGGAAAAATCACATCGAGCTGACTCAATGTTGATTCATCAAGCTTAATTTGAGGTACGTGCAGCACTGACTTTAGTTGACCAACATTCGCGGGACCGACAATTGTCGCTGCGACACAGGGTTGGTGTAACAGCCATGACAAGGCTATCGCACTAGGAGACTCACCCAAATCATCACAGAGCGCTTGATATTGTCCTAATTGCTCCGATCTTTCAGAAATTGCGTTAATCATCCCCTCGGAGCTGCGCCGGCCTTCACGATTGTCGTCGCTCTTTCCATGAGTCGCCGCCAGTAATCCACCGGCAAGAGGGCTCCAGGGAATGAGCCCAAGGCCATATTCCCGACATGCCGGAATCACCTCCAGCTCAACCCTGCGCTCAATCAGATTAAACAGGCTTTGTTCTGAAATCAGCCCCAGCTGATGTCGTGCACTAGCCTTTTCATTTGCCCGGGCAATCGCCCAGCCTGGAAAGTTGCTGGAACCGACATAGGTTATCTTGCCCTGACCGATAAGACGCTCCATTGCCTGCCATATCTCGTCGATTGGTGCAGAGCGATCAATATGGTGCATCTGATAAAGATCGATATGTTCAACACCCAGACGCTTCAGACTCGCATCACATGCCATCTGAATATGACGCGCGGACAATCCCCTATCATTCACGCTATCGGACATTGGTTCGTGCACTTTTGTTGCAAGTACGACCTGGTCTCGGCGGGATTTGTCTTCTGCAAACCAGTTACCTAAGATTTTTTCCGTGGTGCCCACTCCGAGATCGCCACCATACTGATTTGCCGTATCAATAAAATTAATGCCTGCTTCGAGGGCCACATTGAGTATGTCAAAGGACTCGCTAGGCTGGGTACGAGGTCCAAAATTCATGGTGCCGAGACAAAGCTCACTCACCTTTAGAGCGGATCGACCTAATTGTCGGTATTGCATAATTTCCTTCCGTTTCAGGGGGCTTTGAGGGTTGCGCCGGTCAACAGTGCTTCACTTGAATCAGCAACAGAAAACCGGGTCAGCCTTTGAGCATTAGCAGAGAGCTTCTTGTAATCCTTGTAGGTGATACCGGGCACGACGGGTTCACGGAACCAGGGCGCATAGAATTCAAGATTGGGTATCGATCTCGTTTTGTCCGAAACATTTGGCGTGCCACCGTGCCAGGCCCGTACGTCGCGAATCATGATAGCACCAGCCGGTACGGGGCAAACTGTACTCAACTTCATCCACTCTGGTTCATGCTTAAGCCCGGGAATAAGTGCCCGTGATTTTTGCGTGCCCGGGATTTGCCGGGTCGCACCATTAAGGCGAGTCACGGCTTGGGGTAGAAAGTTCACACAGATATAGGGACTGGGTAAATCTCGGATTGTCAGATCTCCGGTTGGATCATGAAATGCACTAAATGGTGTTTTATCGCTTGCGATCCAATCCTGCACGTCCGAGTGAAGGCGTTGGTAGTCCACGGCGCCAGGTAGACAGAAATCACCACTGGCTGCTCGCAGTATGTAGTCCTCTGAACCAAATAATGCATTAAGTAGATCGAGCACCTCAGGTATATCAACGAGCATTTGCCATTCAGGACGATGAAGTTGACTACGGGTCATGCTGGAACCGCCAAACGAATACCGATGCGACCCTCGGTTACCCTGACTCCCTTCATCCAGCGCAATAATTTCGTTAATAACTTCATTACAGCCGGTTGCCAAAAAATCGATCTGTTCTTCGTTCAGTATGCCCTCTACCGCGACAAACCCGTCACGATGAAACAAGCGCACGGCCCGTTCGACGTCATCAGGAGCAACAATTTCCAGCCCCTTAATACCATTGTTTTCCTCGAGATAGCGACGAAGCTGAATAATCTCAGGATCATCGTACGCGTTATCTGCCCAACCAATATCAGTCATGTTATGCCTCATGTGCCTAAAGCTTTCTTGTTTTCCACGTTCGATGCCCAGCTTATACGCGCAGTCTGAATCGCTTTACTCTCACAAGTTTACCTGATATCAACGGCAATTCCCCTGCATGAATATGAGATAACTGGCGTAAATGTTTTCTTATATTTGGTGCAGTCGTCGTGTCAAAAGATCAGGAGAGCATCCAACATGCAATACCGCCCACTCGGCCGAACCGGCATACAGGTAAGTCAGCTTTGCCTTGGCACAATGATGTTCGGAGGCAAAAGTAACGAAACAGAATCCTTTCGGATAATCGATCACGCGGTTGATCGCGGGGTGAATTTTATTGACACAGCCGATGTCTACGCCGGTAACGAGAGCGAACGTATCGTCGGCAAGGCGCTGGCAAGTGAAAACAGGCGCGAGAACACTATCCTTGCGACAAAGTTCAACTTCGCTAATCCAGCAGATAGAAATGCAAAAGGTTTGAGTCGTAGACACGTGATCAATGCATGTGATGCATCACTGAAACGGATGAAAACGGACTGGATCGATCTTTACCAAATGCACCGGTGCAGCTCAGAGATTCCCATTGATGAAACACTGCGTGCGCTTGACGATCTGGTAAAGGCAGGAAAAATAAGATACATCGGAGGCAGCATGTTTCCCGCCTGGAGAATCGTGGAGTCTCTCTGGGTAGCAAAAGAACTAGGACTCAATCGACTGATTTGCGAACAACCCGCCTATCACCTTTTGGACAGGACAGCGGAGCGGGAAGTCATCCCAGCAGCTCAGTCTTTTGGTCTCGCAGTCATCCCATGGGGACCGCTCTGCGGTGGTCTGCTATCAGGCAAATACACGAGAGATCAGCAAATAGAAGGCGCCCGCTGGCAAGACGGCAAAGACAACGCCAACCGACGTGCCACAGAGCAAACTTGGCAAGTGCTCGATCTACTGCAGGAAATGGCAAACGACAAAAATTGCTCGATGTCACAACTCGCTTTGGCATGGAACATGGCTCAGCCCGGCGTGACAGCGCCAATTATTGGACCAAGGACCTTCGAGCAAACAGAGGACAATCTGAGTGCGGTAGACGTCGAAATCACGAGCGAAGACTGCGCCCGGATTGATGAGTTAGTGCCGCCTAAAGGTTACATCGTTCGCTATTATGACGAAGCCAATGCTATTGATTTCAAACCCCACGCCAACCGAAGTCTAGTCTGAACGGCACTCCCGGTGCTTAATCCGGGAGACCCAATACACGTTTAGCAATAATATTTGCCTGCACTTCATTAGTTCCGCCATAGATTGTCACGGCCTTGCTTGCCAGCCAGGAACGCGTTGCACCAATTTCATCTTTACTGAATGCATCACCTTCCCAACCCGTGCCGCTGTTGCCCATAAGCTTAACTATCAGCTCTTGCCGATCCTGCGCCAGACTTGAACCAACAAGCTTGAATATAGATGTTGCCTCTCCCGGCGTCTTTGCATTTTGGGCTTCGGCTCCAGCGCGTCGCTGCGTTGCCTTAAACGCAGCATCCTGCATTTTCCATTTCACCACTTCATCCCGAAGTGTTGGGTCGCTTATTTTGCCATCAACAGCACCGACATAGGACAAACCAACTTTGTCTACACTTAGGTCAACAGACACACCGACCGGTCTTGATCTGGCTGCAGAGGGCCCGAGACCGCCCTGCCCTGACCTTTCATGCTGCAACAACCGCTTGCCAATGGACCAACCTTCATTCAGTTGACCAACGAGGTCACGTCGCTCAGCTACCGCATCGTCGAGGAATGTCTCGCAAAATGGTGAGCTTCCGGAGATCAGGGAAATTGGGCGAACCGTTACCCCGGCTTGATCCATCGGCAGCAAGACAAAACTGATACCTTGATGTTTTGGCACATCCGGATCCGTTCTCACTAAACAAAACATCCAGTCAGCGTTCTGTGCCCCAGAGGTCCAAATCTTTTGACCGTTGATAATAAATTCATCGCCGCTCGCGACGGCTCTCGTATTTAGCCCTGCCAGATCCGAGCCTGCACCGGGCTCACTGTATCCCTGACACCATGCCGCACCACCCCTAGCGATGAGATTGAGGTGTCGTATCTTCTGATCTTCTGTGCCAAATTCCAACAAGGTAGGTCCGAGCATTCTAGTGCCCATATTCACCAATGGAGGCCTCGCATCTATCGCTGACATCTCATCATAGAGCACTCGCGTTTGTTCAATACTTAGACCACCGCCACCATATTCTTCTGGCCACATGGGCACGGTCCAGCCTTTTTCAGCCATTGCTTCCATCCAGGCTTGAGTATCTGCAGCGACTGACACTTTAGTGCTGCCGGTGTGAACCTCCCCGGGCCCACGAGCACCATCAGGGCAGTTTTTTGCTAACCAGCTTCTGGTTTCTTCTCTGAATGCCTGAAGATCTGACATCAATATTCTCCTAGATTACTTAAGTACTGTTAGGTGTTGCGCTTTATATCTCTATACGGACCAGTATCCGATCGCTGTTCTTTCGGCATGCCGAGTACTCGCTCCGAAATAATGTTTCTTTGAATTTCATCAGTTCCACCTGCGATCGAAATTGCGGGAACAGAAATCAATACTTCCGCAACCATACCTTCCTCAGCAGACGCCGAACCACTCAGCATCGCATCAGCACCCGATATCATCGTGTGAACATACGCCGACTGTCGGGCAATAACACTGGCCGCTAGTTTACCAATGGACCCTGCCGGCACGATCTCATTAGACCCGGCCTTACGTGTGGCTTCTGCAGCCTGAGATGCAAGTACAGCGCCCTTTGACATACAGAACAGTTTGGCCATTTCTTGCCGTATTGCAGGGTCAGATATCGCTCCCGTCTCCTTCGCCCGCGACATAATGAGGTCGACCCTGCCCTGACGCTGTGGATACCAGGTGTAAGGCTCGTTTGCGATTTTTAGTTCTTGCCTATACTCGTCGTAGACACGTCCTTGCATAGGGTTTTCCGGCGAAGAGGCACCGGATAAAGTCGGCGCTGCACCTCGCCGCTCGTAAGATAAGGTCGTCGTAGCAACCGCCCAACCATTACCTTCGCCGCCAACGAGGTCTTCCGCCGGCACCACTGCGTCTGTCATAAACACCTCATTAAACGAGGCGTGTCCATTCATCTGCTTTAAGGGTCTGACTTCAACACCCGGCTGATGCATATCAATCAGAAAATAACTGATACCCTGATGTTTCGGTATATCCCAGTTGGTGCGGGCAACCAGTATCCCGAAATCTGCATGGTGCGCGCTGGTGTTCCAAACCTTTTGGCCATTGATAATCCACTTACCATCAACCAACTCGGCTTTCGTTGACAGTCCAGCCAAATCCGAACCACTCCCCGGTTCACTGAACAACTGACACCATGCATGTTCTCCAGTGAGGATGGGGCGAAGGTATCTGCGTTTCTGGTCATCGTTCCCCATCGCCAGAATGGTTTCAGATGCTAGCCTTCGCGGTCCAACGGATGCCGCACCCACTGCGCCTTTATCTCGAAAAATCTCATGGACTAGCGCCACCTGATCACGATTGAAGTCTCGGCCAAAATACTCTGAAGGCCAACCCGTCGCCGCCCAACCACCGTCGACAAGCAGGTTACGCCACTCCAAGAGAGAACGATCAACAGACCAGTTCTCGTCGAGCCATGCCTCCAACTCAGCACGAATGCCTTTATCGCTAATCAATGATGCTGTGTCTGTACTCATGTTGTTTTCTCCGCATCCGCTGAGGGCTGTCTTTCCGCTGAGGGCTGTCTTTCCGCTGAGGGCTGTCTTTCCGCTGAGGGCTGTCTTTCCGCTGAGGGCTCTTTATTCGCTGAGGGCTCCTCCATTAAAGATATCATTCGTTCCCGATGAATATTGGGCGTCCCCATCAGGACTTCCGAGCTTTTTGCACGCTTAAACCAGAGCTGGGTATCTTCTTCCCAAGTGAATCCAATGCCTCCCCGTAACTGAATCGCTTCTTTTGCAGCATTCATATAGGTATCGGCAGCAAGCGCTTTAGCCATGCTAGCAGCATAGGGTTCGCCGTCACCGGTAGCTAGACAACGGGCAGCATGATGAGTCGCGGCCTTGGCTATCTCAACCTCCATCAACAAATCTGCGCAACGATGTTTTAACCCCTGAAAAGACCCAATAGGTCGACCAAATTGATATCGAAGCTTTGTGTAGTCGATTGTTGTTTCCAATAGATGTTGTGCACCGCCGATCATCTCATGTGCCAAGGCAACACAGATATGATCCCAAATTAGATTCAGTGATTGGCGATCCACCTCGCCAATACATTCGGCCTTGGCGTTATCAAACCTGACTTTAGACACTTTCCGTGTCTGATCGATGGTTTCAAGTAACTCAATCGTCACACCCTCGGATTCGGCCGGAATTGAAAACAACCCTAACCCCGTTTCAGTGCGCGCTATGACTATCAACAAATCGGCAATGTGCGCATCAAGCACAAGTCCAGCAGTACCATTAACGACGTTACTCTCAGCTAGCAGATTTCTGCCCACAGATTCCGGCGTGTTTAAACTATCGAGCACCAGCGCCGCGAGCGTATTACCGATCGCAATACCTGGCAGCAGTTTCTCCTTGCTAGCATTGTCTGCGGCGTTAATTAATGCATAACCAGCCATGACAGACGAAGAAAAGAAGGGGCCACAGTAAAGATGTTTGCCCATTTCTTCTGCCGCGATGCCGAGTTCAACGGGGCCAAAACCAAACCCGCCAAAAACTTCAGGGATATGTGTACCCGCTAGACCAACTTCCTCACAAAGCTGACGCCAAACCTCTTTGTCGTATCCCGATTCTGACGCCATCAAACTCCGAACATCAAGCGGCGTGGATTTATCTTGCAGAAAGCGAGAAACAACCTCACGAAACTGCGCCTGATCTTCTGTAAATTCCATCTGCATTAATGCATTCCTATCGCTAGATTCGTTCAATAATAATCGCAGGCGCCATACCACCCGCCGCACACATAGTGACAAGCCCAGTAGTCTTATCCTGTCGTTCGAGCTCGTCAAGCACCGTGCCGATTAACATCGACCCCGTCGCGCCAATCGGGTGGCCCAGCGCGATAGCGCCACCATTGACGTTAAGTTTGTCATGATCGACATTCAGATCGCGCATGAACTTCATCGGCACGACAGCAAAAGCCTCATTCACCTCAAAAAGATCAATATCATCGAGTGTCATTCCAGCTTTCTTGAGCACCTTTTTTGCGGCATCAACGGGACCATTAAGGATATATTCCGGTGAGTGACCCATATTCGCCATGGCACGAACCCGCGCTCTAGGCTTCAACTCGCGGTGCTGAGCGTACTCAGATGATGCGAGAACAAGTGCCGCCGCCCCATCGACAATACCCGACGAACTACCGGCGTGATGTCGATGGTCAACAGTCAGGCCCGGCCAGGTCTTTGAAACCCACTCCCTGTAAGTCATTCCGCTATCCGCGAACTCCATCTCCATTTGGGCTTCAAATGCCGGTTTGAGTTGTCCTAGCTGTGCTGCACTTGTGCTCGGTCTAGGATATTGCTCGGTATCTAGCGCAAGCGCACCGTCTGAATTGTGAACAGGGATCAGGCTCCGTGCGAACGCACCGCTTTCCAGCGCAGCACCGGCACGTCGCTGGCTCTCAGCAGAGAATGCGTCCAATGACGCCCGGCTGAAACCTTCTTCACTGGCAATGACATCAGCCGCAATGCCTACCGACAACTGCGGATGTGCCACGCGTAGATCAATGTTCCCGGCATCCAGGGTGTTTGGCGGCTCTACTTCGCGATAGTAAGACATGACTTCAACACCACCAGCGACGATCAAGTCCTCCATCCCACTCATGATTGTCGCCGCACCCAAATTTACCGAGGTGATTCCTCCTCCACAAAACCGATCCAACGTGACACCTGAGGCGTTAATTGAAAACCCAGCATCCAATGCCGCCATTCGGCCAATGCAATTACCTTGTTTCATAAACTGATGACTACAACTAATAATGACATCATCGATTTCTTTAGTGTCTAGATCTGTCCTTTCCACTAGCGCTCGGAAAACGGTGGATAGTATTTTTTGCGGATGAATTTCCGCGAGCGCTCCCCGACCCTTTTTGCCTATACCTCGCGGCGTTCTGGCGGCATCAATAATCCATGCTTCGTTCATATACTGATTTCCTGTTGGCACCACTCGTGGATAGACTGGTTTTTTAATTAGTCATCTGTTTCCCAGAACTATAACCCATTGCGCAACAGGCATGTTATGACATACTCGCAATTTCCAATTGCAAAGCTGCGACAACCTTATGACCACGCCATTAACCGGACTTCGAATACTCGACCTCAGCCGCGGACCTGCCGCAGGCCTCGCAACAATGATTCTTGCGGATTTTGGCGCCGAAGTACTCACAGTGTCACGACCCGGCGCAGCGGATCCACTATCAGAGTCTCCTTCATATCCGATGTGGAACCGGGGCAAAAACACGATTGATCTCGATTTTGACAAGCTTACAGACATGGAAGACTTCGAGTCTCTGTGCGCAGGCGCGGACGTGTTGGTTTGCAACTGGCGCCCCGCAGCCCTGCTGAAAAGGGGGCTCGATTACGATTCAATTTCAGCACGCTATCCCCACCTGATTTTCTGTCATATCACTGGTTATGGCAGTAGTGGCCCCCTTGCTAATCTACCAGGCTATGAGCATGTCGCTGCAGCACTTGCGGGTCGAATGAGTACCTTCGCAGGGATCGTAGATCGTGATGGACCCGTATTTTCGGCCCTTCAGGTTGCAACCTACGCCTGCTCACAGTTTGCGACTTCAGGTATTCTCGCCGCGCTGCTTAGACGCGGTCAAACGGGATATGGCACGCTGGTCGAGACAAGCCTGCTACAGGGGTTGCTCCCTTATGAACAGGGCCCAATGATCGGTCGTCAGTTCGAGTCACTGCTAGGCAGTGTCTATGGCCCGGGACCCGGTAACGAACCACCCATGCCGAGTCTCTATTATCATCCAGCACAGGCAGGCGATGGCAAGTGGGTACAGTTCGGCAATTTGCTTCCCCATCTGTTTGACAATTTTCTCATGGTCACCGACCTAATTGATGTCATTGCAGACCCGGACTGGAATCCTGCGCAAATGACGCTGCCTAAGGACAAACACGAAGCGTTTCGTGAGCGTATGTTACTACGAATTCAGGATAAACCCGCGGCGGAATGGATCAACGATTGTATTGAAAATGGAGGGGTCGTCGCGACAGCGTATCAGACGACACAAGAAGCGCTGAAAGATCCGGATATCATCGCCAACGGTCATGCGATCAGCGGACCTAACAAAAGTACACAATTGGGTCCTATCGCGAGACTCACAAAAACCCCGGCATCAATTCACCGACAAACTCCGGATAATGAAAACCTCGCTGCAAGCTGGCGGGATGACCCACGGCTAGCCCCAACTACATCCAGCGACAGGCGCCCCCTTGCGGGCATCAAAATCATCGAAATCGCCACAATTATTGCTGCGCCTCTGGGTGCCTGTTTTCTGAGTGACATGGGTGCAGAGGTAATAAAAGTTGAGCAAATCGGCGGCGACCCCTACCGTGGCCTGGCAAAAGGTATCGGCTCTGCTCGCGTGAATGCTGGGAAGCAAAGCATCAGTCTTGATCTGAAGTCTGAAGCTGGACGCAAAATTGTACTGCGACTCATCAAAGACGCAGATGTGCTCATCCACAACTACAGACCCGGTGTTCCGGAAAGGCTTGGGTTTGGCTATGAACAAATAGCAGCTCTCAACCCGCATATCATCTATCTGCAAAGCAATGGCTATGGTCCCGATGGGCCCGGTTCGCAGCGTCCCAGCACCCACCCGATTCCCGGCGCCGCGATGGGCGGCGTCATGTATCAAATGGGCGGCCGTGTGCCAGAGACATGCCAAGACGTGGAAAGTTTGAAACGCTGGACCCGACGTATGATGCGTGCAAATGAAGTAAATCCAGACCCTAATACCGCAATGGCCGTTCAGACTTCAGTCATGCTGGGACTGGTTGCACGCCAACGCAACGGCATAGGGCAACAGATTCTGATGGATATGTTTGGCGCTAATGCCTGGGCCAATTTTGACGATTTTGTTGACTACCCCGACAAACCATCAAGGCCAATGCTAGATGAACTAGGTCACGGATTGTCTCCAACCTATAGACTATACCCCTGCTCAGAAAACCAATGGGTGTTTCTCGCGCTTGTCCATACTCAAGAGAAAATGCAATTTAACGCGCTACTGGCGCAGAGCGGCATCACTTCACCTGTGCTCAGAGAAATCACAGCACAAACTAATAATGATGAGGTCACAGCGTTTCTTGAGGAACTATTTCTTACGGAGACCGCCGATCACTGGCAACAAAAATTTATCGATCAAGGCATCGCTTGTGTCAGGGTTGACGACGCATCACCCGCCGATTTCTGGCTGAGCAGCAAGCAAGTCAAAGAAACCAAAATTACACAGCAAGTCACCCACCCGCAATGGGGAAAATACCAACGACATGGCGCTGGTGTCGTATTTGGTGGCGCTCAGCCAGCGTTAACCCCACCCCCATATGCCGGGCAGCACAATAGAGACATACTGCGATCCATTGGCTATTCAGAGGAAGAGATTCATCAGCATGAGGAGAACAGGGTTGTCTGGAGCGAGGTTAAATCGCAGTAAGCCATTCAACGGAGCCATTGTTTTATGCCCGAAATCAAAAGACCGAAAGCTAGGGTGAATCGCGGCCGATCGGTTGTAGACCACCTAGGCAAAGCATCGATAATGCCTGCCCGGAGGTAAGGCCGTTCATAGAGTTTCTTGCTATTATTTTTATGTTGGTTTTTTGATCTGGCAACAGTCACACCAACTGTTTTACCCGTTTTTCATGAATGATGATAGAAATGTATCTCGAATGCGATGTAAAATTTTGGCGAGGAAAATAAGGGGCCATATGCCAAATCTTCGAATCGGCGTGAGTTACGACTTCCGCAATCCACCAGACTCAGGCGTCAGCGA